>ENA-OOWV01001282-OOWV01001282.1-human-gut-metagenome-genome-assembly--contig:-NODE-1282-length-16825-cov-1.670483_pt1 | contig 16825 bp, 15 predicted proteins | sample MGYA00241584_ERZ501337 | MGnify/ENA primary metagenome ERZ501337 (study PRJEB25962, sample SAMEA2042744) | human gut metagenome | biome: human gut; feature: human-associated habitat; material: faeces... | reverse complement strand
TCGGAGACACCACCATTGATGAAATACGCAGGCGCTGATGAATACCATAAGCTGTCATATCCTTCCGCAGACGTTCCCAACATATCATACCGCTGCGCATCACCGCGATACGGTCCGCATATTGTAGCACCTTAAATACACTGGAATTAAATACAATGACCGATACGCCTTCATCCCGCAGCTGATGTAGGAAGGCGGCAAACCGTATCAGTTCGTCCCTGTCAAGACCCTCACCGGCCTCCCGGCAGACCAACACCTTTGCACCGCACAGCAGTGCACGGCAGATAGAGATTTCAAGCCGCTGCTCGTTTGTCAGACTGCTGCCGCAGGCGTGCGGCTCACAGCCGATGCCATAGTGTTCAAACACTTGTTTGGACATTTCAGCTATATTCTTTCGGCGTAAAAGTAGATTCTTCCATGAGAATCTACGTAATACGGCCAGATTTTCCGCTGCTGTCATACCATTCACTACGGAAGCCTGATGGGTAATCTCGTAAATTCCCAGCTTGCGGGCTTCGTTCTCCGAACGGTAGCTGACCGGAACGCCATCCAGATAGATCGTGCCCGAAGCCGGGCATAACTTGCCGCACAGTACATCCGCCAGTACAGAGGCACCGCTTTCGCTGATACCCGTAACACCCAGTACTTCACCCGCTCGAAGGGACAGGGAAACATACTCTAGATTCTGTCCGGATGGCTGTGCAGTAACAATCTGCTCCAGATAAAGAATCTCCTGTTTCATGGTTTAATTTCCCCTCATCTGCGGCAGTGTTACGATAACTGTTGTACCGATATCCTGCGTGCTAGCCACATCCACACCGTACTGCATGCCAAAATAAAACTGGATACGGCGGTTGACATTGCGCAGCGCAATACCTGTTGACCGAGAACTGTCTGCTCTGCGTTCAATCGGACCGCTGCGTTCCCTCAGATTTTTGCGCACACGGTGCAGTTCGTCTTCGGTAATACCGACACCGTTATCCTCCACTGAAATCTGCAGACGACTTCCTATACTTTCCACACGCATGGTGATCTTACCGCCGTCTACCCGGCGGTTAATACCATGTGACAGCGCATTTTCTACCAGCGGCTGCAGGGTCATAACAGGCAGACTGCTGTCCATTACGTCTTCATTCTCGATATGCTCCTCATAGGTGAAGCGATCGCCATAGCGATACCGCTGAATGAGCAAATAGTGATGTACATTGTCCAATTCCTGTGCCAGCGTAGCCAGTTCTCCCGGGCTGTTAATGCAGTAGCGGAACAGCATGCCAAGTGCTTCGGCCATCTCCGCTACATCCGCGCTACCTCGCCGCATAGCGCGACTGCGGATGATTTCCAGTGTGTTATACAGGAAATGCGGATTGATTTGGTTTTGCAGCGCGTGCAACTCGGCTTCGGTCTTCAGCGCTCGTGAAATAGATACCTCATGCAGCTTGTCAAACACCTGCTCAAGCATTTCCTGGTCATCCATGTGCAGCAGACGGTCTTTTTCCTCCGGTTCAAGGTAATCCGTATCGCCATCTGCCAGCATATTTTCTAATGCACGCCGTCTGCCAATATTACACCGTAGTTCCGCTGTATAGCTGATGGCCATCGCCAGCAGAGCTGCCGTGATACCGCATATTGGTATAATGCTACGTCTGCCGAGCGTGCACAGCATTCCTGTCATGACACCCAGCAACAGCACAAAGCCGCCCGCAAACAGCCATACACTTCGTTGATTGCGAATCTCTTTCCAATATTTCATGGTGCTTCCAGCCTTATGAATAGAATTTACGGTACTCAGACGGAGTAACCGTAGTTTCCTTTACAAAAATCTTGTTGAAAAACTTGATATCGCGGTAGCCTACTTTCTCAGCAATATCTGCAATGCGCATCTTTGAGGTCTTCAGTAGCTTCTTCGCCTGTTCAATGCGGATATGCTGCAAATACTCGACAAATCCAACACCGGTCTCGGTCTTGAATAGCGTGCTGAAATACGATGTGCTCAGGCACACATGCTTTGCTACCTGCGCCAGAGAGATGCTCTCTGCATAATGCTGCACCACAAAGTTTTTTGCCTGTCGAATCACATTATTCTCCCGATTTTGCATAAACTGACGGCAGTTCTCGAGCATCTGCGTAGTCAGATCTACAAACCGTGTTGCAAGTTCTTCGCAGGAATAACCGCCGCACAGTACGTCAAACGGCTCTAGCAGCCGAGGTGCCCGGGCCTGCTCATCACGCGGCAGCTGTTCTGCCGCATCATTAAGGCAGGACAGCATCTGCTCCAGCAGAAAACAGCGGCTGCCTGGTACGATATTCTCGCTTTCCCACTTGCTCCATACCCGGCGAATGAGGGCAGCGGCACTGTCCGTATCCATGTGCTCCACCGCATCACTCAGCGAGTTTTCCCACTCGCCGGTATAAAACATGACGATTTCCCGCAATGCAGCATCGGTCTGTTCATTGAACACCAGCACCGAGCTTTGCCGCTTTTCTAGACGCCACTTGAGCGCTGTTTTCGCCTGCTCTACCGCAGTCGGAATATTTTCGGTATCGCCGTCCAACAGCTTACTTGCTGCACCGGTCAAATGGATCAGATGATTGACGCTGTTCAGGCTGCGAATCTCCTGTCTAATAGCACGGAGCAGCGTCTCGCTTTCGGATTCAGCCTGCTCTGCGGAATAGGACAGCAGGCATACTGTATCCAGATGATCAGAAAACGCCGCTAGCAGAGTGCTGTGCTCCTGTGCAAGCGCTCGAATGTGCTCGAGCGTATCGCTCGCCTGATTGACCAGTGAACCGGCCTCATCGGACGATGCCGTAAAATTGCTGTCAATGCAGAAGGTCACACACTGCAGTTTTGTGTTATCCAGCACAAACAACTCACCGCCATGCCGTTGGGAACGTGTCGGCGTATGTCCGGTCTCCCATACAGTATGCACGTATTGCTCCCGCAGGGTATCCATACTCTCCTGCAGTTCATTCTGTACACGGGCTGCCTGCTGCCGCTGCTCGGCCCGCTCGCACAGTTCATGATCCAGTTTTTCGAGTGCTCGGTTCAGTTCGGCTTTCTTGAGCGGCTTGAGCAGGTAATCCCATACGCCGAAACGCAGTGCTGTCTGCGCGTATTGGAACTCGGTATAGCCGCTCATCACAATAAAATTTATAGCCGGGAATTCCTGCTTGGCGCGTTCGATCAGTTCCAGTCCGGTCATGCCCGGCATACAAATATCCGTAATGACAACATCTGGATGGAGTTCCTCTATCTTTTTCAACAGTTCTATGCCATTGCACGCTTCACCGACTATCTCTGCACCGGGATAGGTGATTAGCGCACGGCATAACTCAACAATATCAAATTCATCATCCGCAATGATAATCCTCAACATGGCGATTCCCCATTCTCTCTTTGCGCGGGTGTTCTCTTCTTCTGATAATAGAGTACCACAAAATTTCTCACGATTCAAATTTTTACGGCAGGTTCAAAAGATACCCCCTGTGAATCCAAAAAACGACCTGTTCTATCTGTCCGCCAGTCTGCTATACTGGTTACAGTGAGAGAACCCTACTGGCATTCTCTTCTTTAACACAGCAAAGGAGTTTTGCGTTATGGGAAAAACCGCTATCCCATCTGTTTTTCCGGCAGAGGGTACTTACGAGCTGTCCACACTTCATGTAAATCTTTCTTGCGCGGCATCGCATGCCGTAATCCATTACACCATTGACGGTACCGAACCGACAGCAGACAGCCCGATTTACCACCGTGAGGCAGGTCTGATTCCGGTCAAGCACACAGATGGAGCAGAATCTATTACCATCCGCGCTTTTGCACAGGCAGACGGTCAGCAGCCAAGCGATACTGTTGCGTTTGCCTACCGTTTTGCCTGCCGCCCCAAGGGCGTATTCCGCCATTCACTGCTGCGTGAACCGTCGGATACGGCTCATCCGTATTGAGGATTTCGATCTCGATCGTATGTATCTCATCATCGGTCAAAAACGCGCTGCACTGATTGACGCTGGCTGGGACTATGACGGTGATCTTCCGGCGCTATGTCACGCGCTCACCGGCGGTCTTCCGGTCGATCTGCTCATTGCACACGGTCATCCCGACCATGTTGCACAAGCTGGAAAATTTATTGAATACGGCTGCAAGGTCTATGCTCCCTATGCTGACAAATCTATGAAGCAATTGGACTGCGGATTGGACTTTACCCATATTGAGGATTTGAAAGACGGCATGCGCTTTGACCTCGGCGGCACCGTACTGCAAATCTATGCTACGCCCGGACATACTCCCGGCAGCGTTGTTATTTTAGATGAAAACACCGGTGATCTGTTTGCATCCGATTCGTTTGGCAGCAATCGCCGTGAAATTCCGGACAGTGCATGGCTCCAGCTGAGCGGATATTCGCTGGAAAGCTGTCTGCGCTCTCTGGAGGCTTTTCTTGATGCCGCAGGAAATAAATGCAAACGCATTTTCACCGGTCACAACGCAGAAATGATGGACGCCCAACAATATTTGTCCACCTTGCGCAAAGCTATGCACAACGCTGTGGATAACGGTGCAGCCTGTCTTTTTCCCTCTCTGCGCAGCGCAGCCGAGTCGTTCGGCTCCGGCTCTATTGCCGTAGAAGGTGACTGGCGGCATGATCCGATCTGGGCCGCAGCTAATCTGCAATTCCTGTACGATACCGACACACAACAGGATCCACCACGTTATGCACCCGGCTTTGATCCAACGATCAAAACCGTACTTTGACATCATTCCCCACATCTTTCATCTCATCTCTCTTATCACTGAAATTGTATTCGTATGCATCATTGAACCGGAGCAGATAACTATGTATCTTCGCGAGCAGTTCCACAATGCCATAAAGTAATTCTTTCATAAACCTCATCCTTTCTACCGGGAATTATCGTAATATATCTTTTTTAATTTGTAAAGAAAGAAACCTTTAATTTCCCATAAATCAAAAAATACCCGCATTGGAAAATCGGTTAGAAACCGGTATGCTTATATCATCAAAAAGAAACACGGGAGGGAAAACGATGAAATGTGAATATTGTCTGGATATCGACGGCAACGCATATACCATTGGTGATCTGAATATGTTTCTTGACAATAAGGAGCCAATCTCCTATCCGGCAGCTGACTCACAGAATCCGACTAGGCCCTTCTTTACCGGAACCATCCGGCAGGAAGTCGAGGTAAACGGCGTAAAGCGTTCGTTCCTTCTGTATATTCCGCAGCATTATCCCATTTCGGGTGCAGGCATTTTCCTCTATCCGGATGACGACATATCCGCCGAAGATTATCTGGAAAATAGCGGCTGGAAGCCGGTTGCCGAGCAGACCAATGCCGCATTGATCGTGCTTGAATCCCGTTCCGGCGGCTGGAATAAAAAAGATATTCAAAGCGAAATCAGTTATAGCGAAGCGGTTTTCAAAAAATCCATTGCCCGCGTGTATTTCAGCATGAACGAAGCCACCTACTACTGCATGGGTTTTGGAAACGGCGCTTACGTTGCAGCAGCATACGCTATGCTCAACTCAGCATTGATTGCAGCTGTCGCTCTGGATGGAGACTACGACCTGCATCCAGATTTAATGGCACAGCTCCGCAGCATTCGCTCTGACCGAGACGCAAACAAGTCCAAACTGGATGTGGCGATGCCGGCCTGGCTGATTGGAAAAGCTACTCCTCTGTTGGACAGCCTGAAACGTGCAGCCGATGTCAGCGACGAACAGCTTTACAATGATGCTGCATACATCTATCGTCAAAATCTCAAGCAGTATTTCGACCAGCCGAACGGTCTGCCGATGGTGGAAATCTGGCACACCGAACCTGGTCGATGGAATCCCGAAGCAGATGAAAAATACCGTCGCATGGCAGAATTTGTGCTTCGATTTAAACGGTGGTTGAGCACCGGCAACGGCGATTTCCGACCCGCTCGGACATGGCAGGACATGAGACTTCACCGCTTCACCGCCGAGATAGACAACAGACAGCGCGAATGGTTCGTATACGAGCCTACGGCACTCCGTGCCGGCAAGCTGCTGCCGTTGGTACTGGCCATTCATGGATACAGCTGCACCGGCGAACTGTTTGCAGAAAACAGCAGTTGGCACGAGTTAGCCGAACGGCGTGGTTTTCTTCTGGTTTATGTTTCCGCTTTTCCTGATAACGGCATCAGTGGTGGACACACCGTGCCGCTTCCTTCGTGGAATGCGCTGAATATCCACGCGCAAACCGATGATGTGAAATACATTGACTATGTACTGAGCAGTGTTAAAAACTCCTATCCGGTTGACTCTGAACGTGTTTACGTTTCCGGTCACTCCAATGGCTCTCTGCTGACGCAGCGACTGATGGAGGAACGACCGCTTGCATTTGCAGCCTTCGGACCACAGGGCGCACCCTATCATATGGGATTGGACGGTACTGCTGTTGATCGTACTATCCACAAGGATGGCATCATCCGTCCGGTATGGCTGATGATGGGTGCCGAGGATATCGGTGATCAGGACAAGTTGGACTGCGGCTCGATCAACGACCGTTTTCTCGATATGATGTGTGAGCTGAACGATCTCGATCGCACAGGTGGCATTGACCGTGAAAACGGCAAGTATCATACCCGCACCTTTGTGAACGCAGAGCGCGTTCCGCTGGTAAAGTTCACCGGCATCACAGACACGCCGCATACCTATACTCCGGAATTTGCCCAGCTTTACTGGGATACGTTTTTCTGCCACTTCCGCCGAAAATCCGACGGAATGATCATTTATACAGACTAAGCGCTTTTAGAGAAAAAGATTGGAGGGATTCCTATTAGCACGATACTGGAAATGCGAGACATCACGAAATCGTTCCCGGGTGTGAAAGCCCTCGACGGCGTGAACCTGAAAGTGGAAAAGGGTACTGTCCACGCACTAATGGGAGAAAACGGCGCAGGTAAATCTACACTGATGAAAATCCTGTTCGGTCAGCAGCCTCCCGACAGCGGCACGATCCTGTTTAACGGACAGGAAGTCCACTTCAAATCGGTAAAGGAAGCGGTAAATGCGGGCATCTCGATGATCTATCAAGAGCTTAGCCCGATCAAGGAGCTTTCCATTGCGGAAAACGTATTCGTTGGCCGCTATCCGAAAACCAGAGCGGGTGCGATCGACTGGAAAACCATGTACGATTCTTGCCAGAAGATCTTTGACCGCTGGGGACTCAATTACAATCCTCGCACCAAGATCAAGATGCTCAAAACTGCAGATATTCAGATGATCGAAATCATCAAGGCTATCTCGTTTAACGCACAGCTTGTTATCATGGACGAACCGACTTCCTCCATCTCTCAGAACGAGATCGAGATGCTGTACGACTTCATCCGTGCTCTCAAGCGTGAAAACATCACCATTATTATCATCACGCACAAGCTGGATGAGGTATACACCATCGCAGATGAAGTTACCGTCCTCCGTGATGGTCAGTATATCGGCGCCAAGCCGATTGGTGAACTCAGCCGTCCCGAGCTGATCAAGATGATGGTAGGCCGCGAAATGACCAACCTGTTCCCGCCCAAGGACATCGGCTACGGCGATGTTCTGCTGGAGGTCAAAAAACTCAATAACGGTGCCAAGGTAAAGGACATCTCCTTCCAGCTGCACAAGGGTGAAATCCTCGGCTTCGCTGGTATCGTTGGCGCCGGCCGTACCGAGACCATGCGTTCGATTTTCGGACTTGATCCATGTGAGTCCGGCGAGATATACTTAGAAGGTCAGCAAATCAAAATCCGCTGTGTACGCGATGCCATTAAGCACGATATTGTAATGGCGACCGAAAGCCGTAAGGACGACGGTCTGGTGCTCTGCCGCTCGGTAGAGGAGAACATCATGCTGCCGTCGCTGTACCGTCGTTCCAAGGGCGGTATCCTGGATGTAAAGAAAGAGCACGAAATCGCAGATTCTGCTTCCAAGCGTCTGTCGGTTAAGACCAGTTCACTGTCCACGATGGCTAACTTCCTGTCCGGCGGCAATCAGCAGAAGCTGATCCTGTGCAAGTGGCTGCTGATGGATCCCAAAGTGCTCATCCTCGATGAACCGACCCGAGGTATCGATATCGGTGCAAAATGGGAGATTTACAACATCACTATTGATCTGGCAAAGCAAGGGGTAGGCGTAATTCTTGTTTCGTCCGAAATGGAGGAAGTCATCAACCTGTCCGACCGCGTGATGGTCATGTGTGAGGGACAGATCAACGGCTGCCTGCATAAAGAAGACGGCATTACGCAGGAAAAGATCATGACTCTGGCATCGGAGGTTCAAAAATGAATAAGAAAAAAGAAGGATTGTTCAAAGGCGCATCTGTTGCGGAACTATACAGTAAATTCGGTGTTGTACTGATTCTGATCCTCTGCCTGATCATCGGCACCATCCTTTCGCCGGAATTCCTTACCGGCTCCAACCTGATGAGCGTAGCGCGAAATGTCGGCGTTTACGCAATCATTGCACTCGGCATGACCCGACTGCTAATTGGCGGCGGTGTTGACCTTTCCGCTGGCTCCAACGTAGCATTCTGCAGCGTTATTGTTGCGGTTATCTACGCACAGACCGGCAGCACGCTGATGGCCGTTATTGCTGCTATCCTCTGCGGTATGATCATCGGCGCGATCAACGGTTACTTTGCAAGTTACATCGGCCTGATGCCCTTTATCGTTACACTAGCCACCCAGATGACGGTCCGCGGTCTTGCCTATCTGGTAGCAGGCGGTGCTCCTGTTTATGGTGTCAGCAGTTCGATTATCTTCCTCGGTCAGGGCAATGTCGGCGGATTCCCAATGCTGCTGATCGTTGTACTGGTTGCAACCGCAATCATGCTGTTCGTTATGACCCGCACTTCGCACGGCCGCTATCTGTACGCCATCGGCGGTAACCCGGAAGCGGCAAGCGCATCCGGTATCAATGTAAAGCGTCAAGTGTTTGTTAACTACATTATCATGGGTCTGATGTGTGCCTTTGCCGGCATCCTGTATGCAGGCCGTACCAACAGTGGTCTGCCGGCAGGCGGCGTAAACTTCGAGTTTGAGGCCATCATCGGCAGCGTACTCGGCGGCACCAGCATGGCAGGCGGCATCGGCAACGTGGCTATGTCCATCGTAGGTATTTATGTTGTAGGTATTATCAACAATGTTATGAACCTGTGCAGTGTCAACGCATTCTGGCAGCAGGTTGTAAAGGGTATCGTTATTCTGATCGCGGTACTGCTCGATATCTTCACTCGCAATGCGATTATGAAATCCACGAAAAAGCGTTAAACCGCTTGTATACGGATTTTATGATAGAACCATGAGAAAGAGAACGGAGGAAAAAGAATGAAAAAGAGATTACTGGCGACATTATTAGCAGCAAGCGTAGCACTCTCCCTGGCAGCATGCGGACGAGGTGGCAGCTCCTCCGGCGGTGACTCCGCAGACGGTGAGCAGGCGCTGAACAAGCTCGGCTATATCTCCGCTGCATGGAGCGATGATTACTGCAAGCGTCTGAACGATGCCATCGTTGAACACGGTCCGGAATATGGCTTTGAGGTTGAGGCGCTGAACGCCAGCCCGAACGGCATGATGGACGTTACCGGCTATATTGAAGCCACTGAAGCACTGGCCCAGAAGAACATTGACGCTATTCTCTGTCAGCCGCTGTTCTCCGTGCCGGATATGCTGATGCAGTTCCAGCAGAAGGATGTTAAGGTTGGCTTTGTCAACATCGTACCGCAGATTTCGGATTCCAGCAAGGATCTTGATTTCTGCTACGCGGGCAGCTCGGAGGAAGCAATCGGTGCTCAGCTAGCGGAAGCTATGTCCCCCGGCTTGAAGGATGGCGCAAAAATCTGTGTTATCTGCCTGCCGTATGGTCAGGACAACGCCGCAGGCCGCCTGAAGGGCCTGCAGGACTGGTTCGCGGCAAACCGCCCGGACGTTGAAATTCTCGAGGTCAACTATGTAGAGCGCAACGAGGCTACTCTCGCACAGAGTATTTTCGAAGACTGGATCCAGAAGTATGGTGTCGGCGGCTTTGACGGCGTAGCAACGCAGAGCTCGATGCAGACCCAGGGCATCGTAGAAAGTATGAAGGCTCTCGGCCTGAACAACACCAACTTTATCCTCGGCGGTATCTCCGCCTCGAGCAGCGACTGGATCAAGGAAGGCACTGAATACTGCGATCTGTATCAGGATCCGGATCTGGAAGCAACCACCGCGCTTGATATGATGCGCCACATGGTAGATGGCACCACGAACGAACTCGAGTTCCTGGACGGCGCACCGACCAAGAACTTCGTAAACGTTCCGATGACTACCCTGAATGCCGATAACGCGGATGAGTATACCTCTGATGCGCTGGCAGCAAAGTAAGCAGTCTCCTCTTCTTTATATAAAGCCTCATGCGAAGAGACGCGGCACTATGTGCCGCGTCTCAGTTTGTCGAGAAACCCGGTTGCGCATTAAGCTACAATTGGGTTTCTATCATATTTAGAACAAGCCAAAAGCAAGAAACGGAAATAATCCTTCCATTTCCATATCGCTAACTTTTTCAAATTCATAGCAGCAAACTTAAACTTCACCCAGTTTGTCACCTGAGCCAAGCCTCTGTACTGTGTATAATGCATAAAGCGTTTGAACGATTTCCTTCTGTACAAGATTTGATTATGCACTCAGATCAGGGCTGGCAGTACTAGCACGCATTTTACCGGAGCGAACTTCAAAAGTATGGAATTATTCAATCTATGTCCCGAAAGGGCAACTACTATGACAACTGCATTATGGAGACCTTCTTCGGCAGGCTGAAAAATGAAATGTTCTATGGCTTAGAGAAGGATTATCCCCGCCGTAGGCGCCAGCCAGATTCCCTTGAGTGTCTCAGCGAAGGATTTCTTCTCTTTCTGCGGCACATAGGCCAGAATATTCCGCATGAAATGCACCTTGCAGCGCTGCCATGAGGCTCCGGGAAAGGACTCACGGATTGTCGAAACCAACCCAGAGTGAGCATCTGAAATGATAAGCCTGGGCGTAGACAGACCACGGTCCTTCAAATTCTGAAACAGCACTCCATAGGAGCTCTTGGATTCTTCGGCCATAGGTTCAACGGCGATGATGTCTCGATGTCCATTTTCGTCCACACCGCATACGATAAGCATCGCCATGCTGACAATTCTGCCATCTACTCAAACTTTTTCGTACAGTGCATCCACCCACACAACCGGGTACACCGTACCGGCAAGAGAGCGATTACGGAACTCCTCGACCTGCTCATTCAGCCCTTTTGTCATCTCACTGACCTGGCTTCTGGATAGATTTTCAATGCCGAGGCTATGTGCCAGCTTCTCCATTTTCCGGGTAGACACGCCTTGCACAAAGGCTTCCTGAACCACCTGTACGAGCATCGCTTCACTGCGCTTGCGCTCTGTGACGAAGAACGGAATGTAGCCGCCCTGACGAACCTTGGGCACCATGAGGTACATCGTGCCCATTCGGGTATCCAGACGGCGAGGACGATAACCGCTGCGGTAGCCGCTCCTGCCGTCCGTGCGCTGACTTTTCTCTGCGCCCAGCTGCTGATCGACCTCTGCCTCCATCAGTTCTGTGCACAGCCATTCCAGCATGCTCAGCATCGGATCCGGCTGCGTCACACATTGCAGTAGCAATTCTGTCAGATTTGTGGTATTCTTTTTGCGAGCCATTAGGGTCTCTCCTTTATATGATGATTTTTTCGACAACTATCATTTTACAGGAGCCCTGATGGCTTGTCTATTGCCTATTTGCTTTTGCGAACTTAATTATACGCTATCATTATGCTCATCTTTATAAATAGCATAATAAAGCTTTTTCATAATGCACCATCGCTTACTTCCTTTGGGACAGAGTTTGGTAATGAGCAATGCGCGAACAGATCCCTTCGGCGCATACTTGCGAAGTAATTTCCTAGCTCTAGAGTCAACAACCTCAAATTCTCCATGTTGTTCGATATAATCACACATATACTGCAACATAATTGAGTAATATGGAGAATGCCGTGCAACAATCCACCAATCAACACCAAATTCCACAGTGGGAAGTTGCCACGGTTTGGGAACTGCAGCAAAATGAATAATGTAGGGATTCTTTAGACATTGTTGCCAATCTGCTATCGTTTCTGACGATGCGTGCATAATATCGTATTCCGAGCTCATTTTTCGCGGGAATGCATTCCATTTTATGTCAAAATGATGAATATGTTTTTGAAATACAACATTCAATGCATCTTGTTCCGCACAACGGAAATGTCTGTCCTGCCATACCTGCATCAATTTTTCTTGGGAATAACTATTTCTGATTTTTTCCAAATTGAATACCAAAACATCTGCATTAATATATGCATATGGTGTATCCAAGCCAAGTTCTTTGGGGGAAATATCTAGTGTTAATCGTCCTTGATATCCCAAATCAATAACGCCGCCTATATATTTTTCTCCCATGTCCTCATTAAATAAATTTGCTATATCTCGCTTAACTAGCACATCTACACCTAGATTAATTACTTTTGTATAGTGCTTTAATATCCAAGGCAGCGACATTCTATAGTAATTCAGATACAGATATGAATATCTTGCATTGTCAATATACGATTGTACAAAATCGGTGGGATCAAAAAAACGAATGGAGAAATTAGATTTTCCTTCCGCAAGTTTGCATAAACATCTTTGGTCTTCTCTTCTAATTTCATTGGATAAAATAATGATATCGTAATTAGCTTTATTAGATGCAGTATTAATCAGTGAAAGTATTGCCACACTTAAATATGGTGCAAATAACTCACTTGATTCGAATATAATAGGAACATTATTTGTGTTAAATGCTGGGAAAATATCCTTTGAGCATAATATCTCTTGATTCTTCATTTTTCACCATCTTCACATAAATTTGCAACACGAAAAGGTAACAATTGTTGATATACCCATTCAGCGCTATCACGGATATCATAACCAGCCCGTTTTATCCTGTCCGCATATGTGTCTCGGCTATTAACATTATTTTTCGACGCTTCTGTGATAGCACCTACCCATACAGAAATATCGTCATTCAGCATTAGATGCTCACATAAAGGAGTTACATCTACATCCGAAGGTACTTGGGACGAGCAAATAGTGGGTAAGCCAGCGCATTGCGCTTCAATCGCTACAATGCCAAACCCCTCGAAGATTGAGGGAAACACAAACACATCCATGGCGCTTAATAATTGTGCAACTTGATTCGTGGCATCCAAAAACTTAACTGAGTGTGCAATCTGAAGCTCCGTAGCCCTTCTTTGCAACATAGTTGTATCCCCATCGCCAATCAAAAGTAATAGCATCTCTGGCTGATTTTCTACAACCTTTTGAAAAACTTCCAAAAGAAAAGATTGATTTTTCTGATAACTTATTCGTCCAATATGTCCAATTACAATCTGATTCGAAATACCTAGTTGTTCTCTAATCTCCTTGCGTACATTATCATTAAATTTGAAGTTTTGCGTATCAATACCGTTTTTTATGATTTTGAAATGTTCACTTTTCCTCACATCTTTTCCAAAGAGAAACTCTGCTGCTTCCATAGAACAAGCCCAATAATCAGTGGCATACTTCAAATAAATTTGCTGACTTATTTTGTGAAAAAACATTTTAGCCGGACGAGTAATCGATGCTCGTAAGCAATTATTATGGCTATGTACTATTCGACGAGCAATATGATATGTTTCTGCATCCTTCAAATATATCATTGATACTGCAATAAATGCATTTAAATAAAACACATCGTAATGTGTATGCTGGAAAATGAGATGTAATCGTGACCTATTCTCAGCGATCTTATAAGGGCTTCCACTTAATTCTATCACTTGAATCCCTATCTTATCCAATCGAGAAACATATAAATCAGACGTTATCTCTGCTGTAACAATATCAGCAATCAAACCACGATTGGACATCTGTTCCAACATATTAACCAAATAAGATTCGATACCTCCGCTTCCCCATTTTTCACAGTAGATACACATTTTAATCATTGATCAATCCTTCATATAAGTCACAAATCTTTTTCGTCTCTCCGACAGTCTGTACCTGTCCGTGCTCAATCCAGACCACTCGGTCGCACATCTCGCGAATCTGCTCAAGGCTGTGTGACACAAACAGCACAGTCGTGCCGCCGCTCATAAGCTCCAGCATACGCTTGCGGCTTTTCTCCTGGAAATTCGCATCGCCGACAGCTAATATCTCATCCACAATCAAAATCTGCGGATTTACTACCGTCGCGATTGAAAACGCCAAACGCATCAGCATACCGGATGAGTAGTTGCGAATCGGCACATCAATAAATTCGCCGAGCTCGGAAAATGCAACGATTTCATCGTATTTCGACTTCAAAAAATCTTCCGTATAACCGAGAATTGCACCGTTAAGAAAAATATTCTCCCGGCCGGTCAAATCGTGATCGAAACCCGAGCCAAGTTCCAACATCGGCACAATATTGCCGCAGCAGGACACAGAGCCCTCAGTCGGCTTGAGAATGCCCGAAATGACTTTTAAAATCGTGCTTTTGCCTGCGCCGTTGTGGCCAATAATGCCGACAACCTCGCCGCGGTAGACATCGAACGATACATTCTTCAGCGCCCAGAATTCTGAGGTCTTGTACTTGCCACTCAGCTTGCGTGTTACGAACTCCTTCAGCGACATGATTTTATCGTCCGTCAGCCGAAAGCGCATCGAAACATTTTGTACCTCAATAATTTTTCGCTTTTGAGGTTCTGCAACTTTTTCCTTCTGCTCATGGAGCAGCTTCTCTTTTTTGCTCATTTTCCCACCTTATAAATAGAGGACAAAGTTATCCTGCGATTTTTTGAACGTAAATGCGCCAATGGCGAGCGTGATAAATGCAACCGCTGCGCACTGTACGTACATAGATGGCTCTGGTGAGAGACCGTCGATGACGCACGAGCGCAGGAATGTCACATAAAAGTACAGCGGATTCATTTTAACAACCGACTGAATTGTTTCGGGCAGTGCTGTGATCGGGTAAAAAATAGGGGTCAAATACATCCAAATCGTCGTCAATACACCCCAAAGGAACTGAATATCCCGGAAGAACACCATTGCCGATGCAAGCAGCATGCCCAGTCCCAGACAGAACAGTGCCAGGCAGAGCAGCGGGAACGGCAAAAGAAAATACGTTTTATTCGGCAGCAGACCCGAAAAAATCGCCACCGCTGCGAGCGGGATGAGCGAAATCAGCATATTGATAAGCGACGACATAATGCGCGTCAGCGGATAAATATACTTCGGCACATATACTTTTTTAATGAGGTCAGCGTTACCTACAATAGATGTAAGCGCCATGCCGCATGCCTCAGAGAAGTAATTGAAGACAACGTTACCGCAAAGCAGATAAACCGGAAAGTATGGAATATCAAACTTAAACATATTGGAGAACACAACATACTGCACGATCATGTTCAGAAGAGGATTGAGAAAGCTCCAGAACACGCCAAGAATTGAACGCTTATACTTTGCCTTGAAATCACGGTCAACCAACTGCTTGATAAGAAAACGATATCGCCTTAGCGCGATCATCGCATTGAGAATAAAGCTTTTCTTACCGGTCTTGTGCTTGTGCAGCAGCAGGAGCAGCAGCGCCGCAAGAATTACCGCGCCAGCAGCTGTAAACTGCCAGTAATGTAGGCCGGTCCAGATGTAGTCACGACCGGTAGCCGAGAAAGCCAGTTCACCTGCAACAGCCTGTCCATTGACATACAGCTGGCCATTTTCCAACGAAGCATCGGTTTTCATCACCGGCGTGAGCGCGTCACCTGCCACGGCATCGGGCGAAGTAATACGCAGCGCAAGCGGCGCATTGCAGACCGTTTCCAGTGCCGGGAAATCAAACGTCGTAACCTGACCTTCCGTAATCTGATCCGCCTGCAAATTCTGATCAAGCAGGACTCCCTGCGTTGCCAGGTTCACAAGCTGCACGTTCACCGTGCCGTGGTTGACGCGGTTGAATACGCCCCACTGCACGGAAAGATGCTCAAAAATCTGGATTTTCGGCGTGAATTGTTGTTCCACGACCGAGCCAGCTGTCAGCTCTACGGTTGCGGCATTCGCCACCGGCATTTCAATATTGCCACGCGAGTCGCGATAACGAAGCTGCTCTCCGGCGAGAAAATAAAACGCTACCGCAAGCACAATGTACGCGACGAAAACAATCGAAAAAATCTTCTTTAGTTCTCTGGTAGAGAACCCCTGCTGTGTTTTTGACATGAATTTATTCTACCTTATCTTTAATGTTAATCTCCAATTTAGACATTCAATATGCAATATGTCTATAAAATACAGTTTAGAAGTCTGCTCAAGCATCTGAAATCATATGCAAGTCTGGTATTAATATCAGTATTTTTCTTATTGCAAATGCCTTTGACGAACATTTCATGGTATCTCACGCATCTATAATGTTCCTTTGTAAAAGCCTTCATAATATTTTACCACAAAAGCGTGCCTGTTCCAATATAATATGACATATTTGGTGATAATCCACAAATTGTGAAAACAAATCAATCTTTAACGTACAAGAGATATAATCCTGAACATAGGTCATGCAATCAACTTGGCTTATCTTCTTTATACACTCTTGATGATACACTCTTATCTTAATACCCAACTTCACAGGCACAAAGCCTTTTCGACAAATTGTCGATTTTCTGATACAATATATATACCAATACAATTTACGGAGTCCTACACATGATTTCATTCGCATTAGTCGAACGCCAATCCCAATTATGCTTATTC
>ENA-OOWV01001251-OOWV01001251.1-human-gut-metagenome-genome-assembly--contig:-NODE-1251-length-17071-cov-4.968441_pt1 | contig 17071 bp, 11 predicted proteins | sample MGYA00241584_ERZ501337 | MGnify/ENA primary metagenome ERZ501337 (study PRJEB25962, sample SAMEA2042744) | human gut metagenome | biome: human gut; feature: human-associated habitat; material: faeces... | reverse complement strand
GCCGGCGATCCCGCCGGCCGTGGCATGCCATCCACCCGACAATCCGCCGATATCGGGGGAGCGGAAGGGGAAGCCGGACGGCTGGCGCTCCCCTTCCCGAAATGCCAGTACACGCAAGCCGCGGCGACCAGGAGCCACAGAAGGGCGGCGTGTCGGCACGCATTCAGCACCAGGGGCCTGCTGAGCAGGTCGTACAGGAAATGGGAAAGGAACAGAATCGTCCAGCTGCGCGTCGCGACGAACGCGGCGAATCCCAGGAACAGCGAGAAGAAGATGACCAAGCATTGCAGAAAAATCCATCTATACGTAGGCAGATGCGGCATGCCGAACAGAAAGGCCGAAACCAGCCACGCGACGAGGGAACGGACCCATGGATCCGACCGGCCCCATGCCCGATTGAGGGCCTTATACAGCAGCGCGAACAGAAGAATCGACAGGCACGCCTCGCCCATGATCTGGATGAACATGACCACATACTCGCCGAACGTGTCCGTCGCGGCGATACCCGCGTTCTCCGACGTGTCGGGTATGAGGGAAACCAGCAGTGCCGATATATAGAAGGTCACAACCGGCAGGACGAGGACGCACCCGAGACAGAGGAACCACCGCATGGGCTTGCCGGGCCTCCTCAACGCGTCGAGCGGATGCGGCCTGTATCCCACGGAAAACAAGGCGGCCGCCAGAGCTGCGAAGGCCAGGACCTCCCTCCACGGGCTCTCGAACAGATCGCACACGAGGATCGAAGCTCCCAGAACGGTCAGGACGGGTGCGAGGATCCGCGCGACAGGACACTGCGGTGTGCCGAAAATCTCTCCCGACAGGTTCAGACGCGTTCTTGTCCAAACGAAGGCCTTCCTGAACGGATCGAGTATCCGCCCAGGCTCATCCGGCGGCGATGCGGGGCCGTCCATGACATCATCCCGCGAACGACCATCATCCCCGTGTTCCATGTTTCCCCCTTCTCATGTGGAAAGCCGATACGAAAACGATTGTCCTCCGACAGCCGGAAATTCTTTCCCGTCCCATGAGAGTGTGACGTCTCATGCCATGATGCACGCCGAACGTGCCCCCCCCGTATCGGCTTGATGAGGAGGGCGGGTTCTAGTGATCGTTGCAACACCTGACCTACCGCAAGGAGGGTCAGGTGACCAGAAGCCACCGAAACGAAGACCGTGGCGGGGAACACCGTTGGACGTTCAACGGCGTCGAATATCCGACGAGGAAGCTGATGTGCGAGGCGAGACGCGCCGAGTACGTGCGCCTGCTGGACGAGGAAGGCATGAACTTCACCCAGGCCGCGCACGCGGTCGGCGTCTCGAAACGCACCGGCAAGGCGTGGCGCAACGGCAGGACGCGCGCCACGGGAAGGAACGAGAAACCCCTGGTGGACTGGTATCGTTCCACCATGGACAAACCCAAGACCCTCCATCCGCGCTACCTGAGCCAGGAGGAGCGCATCCAGATCGCGGACCGTCTGCGTCTGGGCGATTCGATCCGCGCCATCGCCCGCCTGCTGGGCCGCGACCCCGGCACGGTCAGCCGCGAGGTCGAGCGCAACAGGAATCCCGAGTCCGGCGGTTACGAGCCCTGCCGCGCCCAGCAGAAGGCCGCGGACCGGCTCAAACGCCCCAAACCGCGCAAGGCGGCCGAGGGCACGCGACTGTGGGACGAGATCGCCGCCGGGTTGCGCAGGCATTGGAGCCCGGAGCAGATAGCCAACCGGCTGAGGCTGGACTTCCCGGATAATGGGGATATGCACGCGAGCGTCGAGACGATCTACCAGGCCATCTACCTGCAGGCCAGGGGCGAACTCAAGCAGGAGCTGAAACGCGCCATGAGGCAGGGGCGAACCGCCCGCAGACCCCAAGGCGGCCAAGGCCGCAAACCCCGTTTCCGCGAACCCATGGCCATGATCTCGGAGCGACCCCCGGAGATCGAGGACCGGGCGGTCCCGGGCCATTGGGAGGGCGATCTCATCACCGGCAGCCGCAACAAAAGCGCCATCGGCACGCTCGTCGAGCGCACCACCAGGTTCACGATCCTGCTGCACCTGCCCGACGGGCACGACGCCGAACACGTCCAGCAGGCCATCATCGACAAGATGCAGCACCTGCCCAAACTCCTGCGCAACAGCCTGACCTGGGACCAGGGAGCGGAACTCGCCCTGCACAAACGGATCGGCGCCTCGCTGGACATGGCCGTCTACTTCTGCGACCCGCACTCCCCGTGGCAGCGCGGCACCAACGAGAACACCAACGGGCTCCTGCGCCAGTACTTCCCCAAAGGCACCGACCTATCCGTCTACCCGGAGGACTACCTCGACGCGGTCGCCGAGGAACTCAACGACCGGCCACGCAAAACCCTCGGGTTCATGAAACCAAGCGAGAAGATCATCGAACTGCTCGACGCCGCGTGATAACCTCAACAACCGACAACGTGACCATGGAAGGCCGCTCAAACCTCAGGTGTTGCAACCACCACTAGAATCTGCCAACTGGCTTGGTTATGGGGTCGCTCTACACTGGCTTCTGCTATGCATTACTTCACCCCTAAACGTTGCGCTACGTCGAATAAAATCATGTATCACGATAAGGCGCAGGTTCAGCGTGCCGCTGATCAAAGCCTAATCGAGCGCGGAGTTGAGCTATGGGTGTACCGTTGCGAATTTTGCGGATGCTGGCATCTCACGCATCGCGATCCGCAATCCAGTTACCGGCATGTACCGCTGAACCAGCAACTCAAGCCACACAGTCGTAAAAAGGGCTACAAGCCACGTAGACGTTAGCGTCAGAAGCTCCACAGGCCTCGCCAACGCCGTGTCTGAGACAGGTTACGGTCCAAACACGCCAGGTCGTAGGCTGCTAAGCGTTCAGGGCGCTCGGACACACTCCGTCCAACACTCACATCACCTTGGTGCTTTCAAGGTTGCGGATAACCCAATCGTTGAAGCGAATTACCGGCTTGCGCAACATAAGTCCCAACAGCAATGAGGGAACAAGGAACAGTGCCAGTTTGCCCATGGAAACCCAGTATTCCATGCCGAACGAGCCGGCCATGGCCGAATGCATCGCATCCACCGCATAGGGGAACAGTAGCCATTTAGAAACGACCTGGAAGAACGTCGGCAGTGTTTCAATGGGGAATGTGCCGCCGGAACCGGCTACCTGCATAACCAGCAGTACTACGGCAATGGCTTTGCCGATATCACCGAACGATAGGGCCAGCGTATACACAATATTCGAGAACACCAGTGCAGACAACCACCCGACCATCAAGAACTGAATCGGATGCTCACACTGCACGCCGAGATAGAACATATCGCCCAGGCACACCAGCGTACCTTGCAGCAAAGCAAGGAAACCGAAAATCATGTATCGGCCGAAATATTCGTGGTGCAAGCGTAAACCGAACTGCCGCGCATTGCCGGAAGACTCGGCACGCGGCTTCTTCAGCACATCCAACGCGGCGGCCGGTCCGGCAATCCGCCCGGCAATCATGGCCTCGCGAAGACCCACTCCCGAACCGAGCGGCAGATCATTGCCCAACCCTAAGATACGAGCCTTCTCATGGTCGGAAATCGATACTTTCAACATGGCGACCAGAATGATCGCACCGACCCAAATAGACAAAATCGTGTAGAACGGAGCCATCGCGGAACCATAGTTGGCAACGGGATAGAGCGCGATGCGGTCGACCGCTACGGGTGCCGCCAGCATGGAAGCAATGGCATCGGGCTTCGCAGAGGAAATCACAGACAGGTCGTTGGTGCCGCCACTGGTGATAGAGGCGAGTTGGGAAGACAAGTTGTCGAGTTTCTTCGCCGAACGGGTCAAAGCGCTAGCTGCGTCAGTCAAGGCCGACTGGATGTCCGTCAGGCTGTCTGAAACGCCGCCAGAAAGACCTGACACGCTGCTGACGGTCGACGCAAGCCCGTCGATTACGGAACTTGCCTGCGTGGCCACTTCGTCCATGGACGAGGTCAGATTGTTCAGTTGCGGTTTCAGCGTGCTCTTGTATGTGTCTGAAGCCTGAGTAATCGATTGTTTGGCGGCGGCGATTTGTGATTTCAGATCTCGACGCGCTGTATCGGCATCGGCAGTACCGTTTGCTATGTGCGTGGCCGCATCGCCCAACGCGGTGGCGGCTTGCTGCATGCTCTGCTGCGCCTTTGTGGCTTGGTCTGCAGCCGCGTTCAGTTGAGCGGCAACGGTATCTCCGCCCACGGGCAGTGAAGCCGCTTGTTTGGCGAGATCTCGTAAAGCGGCGGCATACTTTCCAAAGCTGTCGGCCTGAGCCTCCACTTTGGATTGCATATCGGTCAGCTTGTTTGATATCTGCGAGGATTGTGAGCCCACATCGGCAAAAGCGGCATCGATCTGCTTGGCAATGGTGTCGTAGGATGAACCGGCCTGCTGCAATGCCGTACCGACGCCATCGGTGGCTCCGGACAATGCCTTGTCGAGGCTGGAGACGCCGTTGCGGGTCTGTTTCAACGCCTTTTTGGTTGTGGCCGCAGCTGAGCCTGTTGATCCCAGCAGCTTATCGGTGGAATCAATGATGCTGTTGGCGGCCCCGAGCAGATTGGCATAGGAATCCATCTGCGACGCAGTGCCGGTCAAACGAGACGACATGGTGGCAATATGACTGGAGGCGTTGTTGACGTACTGCTCCATTTGCGGGCTTTGCGCGTAATCGGCCACGTTGGAAACCAAATCCAGCGCCACGCTCGCCAAGGTCTTCACAAATGTCTGGTCGATGGTCGTGGCCACGGTGGTAGCACCCTGGTCGGTGATATGTGGAGCGATCGGATTGATTTTCTCATTGAGATAGTATTCGAGCTTGGCGTGCTTGATCTTCGGTGAAAACAGCGTCATCATATCGGAGCTGAAGCTCTTTGGAATAATCAGTGCGGCATAGTATTCGCCTGAGTTCACGCCATCGATGGCCTTAGCACGATCCACAAACTGCCAGTCAAGGTCATGATTGGCCCTGAGCGTATTGGTCACGGTTTCGCCGACGTTGATGGTGATCGGCATCAGATCGGACTTATAGCCCTTATCCACGTTTGCCACAGCGACCTTCAAGGCCTTGGTGTTGCCGTACGGGTCCCAGCTGGCGGCGATGTTGTACCAGGCGTACAGTGCCGGCACAATCGCCAATCCCATAGCCACGATTACGGCGATCACATTGCGGGTGGCTTGGCGCACGTCACGTACGAATATTTTCCAGATAAGCTTCATCGTGCGCCTCCCTGCCCAGGCTGCCCGGACTGACCGGACTGTGCGGTGTGCGCAGTCGGCTCGGTGGCCTGATCACTGAACGGTGTGAGTCGTTCAGTGGTTTCGCCGATATTCGGATTGCTGTCCATCGCCGCTTCGTGACGTCCGTGGCCGTGGAAACGCCGCCACACATATCCGTTGAGCATCACATTGCGGAACTCGTCGGCACTCATGGCGCTGACGCCAAGCTGCATGGCGTAGGCTTCGCGTGCGTATTCAACCACAATGAGATAGGCGTCGATAAGAATAATCGACAGAATCCAAGAGGTCAGCATGGCGATTTTCTCTTGGGTGACGAACAGCAGCACCAGGAATACGAACGGGAGTACGGTCAGCAATGCCAGACCGGCAACGATCATCTTTGGATACCGTGCGAAGAACCGGTGCGCGCGATGGGCGATGATATCGCGCAGTTCCTTGCTGTCGGACACCGTGCGGAATACGGAGTTCAAGCTCACCTGTTCGTTCACCATGCTGTTGTGCTCGGTGATCATCAGGTCGGTATCTCCCAAACGACGGTCGAACAGCGCGTTCAGGTTCATCGCATACCGGCGTATGACAAGTCCCACGAAGAGTGCCGCCGGCAGATACCAGAACAGGTGCAGCATGTCGAGCCAGTAATGGTTCGCGTACAGGCCGGCGATCGGGCCGCGCATCGCGTTGATGCCGTAGGTAAAGGGCAGCCACGGGTGCAGTTCGCGGAAGAAGTTCGGCATCATTTCAATCGGATACAGGCCGGAGGCGCCGGGTATCTGCACAATGACCAGAATTACGGCGATGGCTTTGCCGATATGGCGGAACGCCACGGCCAGTGCGTAAATAATGTTGATGTATACGAACGAACAGAAGATCCCGGCCAAGATGAACAGCAGCGGATGCTCGCATTGGATGCCAAGCACCAGATCGCCGATGGTGGCGATGACGGCTTGCAGGAATCCGATGGTGACCAGCAGCAGCCAGCGGCCAAGATATGCTTGCGTAGCGGTGATACGGCGAATGCCCTCGCGGTCGACCTCAAGCTTGTAGATGGCGATTAGCACGAAACCGCCTACCCACAGTGCCAGATTCGTGTAGAACGGGGTGACTGCGGACCCGTAATTGTCGGTGGCATACACGACTTTCGTGGTCAGGGTGACGGGATTGCCCATGAAGTCGCCGAATCCCTTGTCATCCAGATGCAGCGTATCCCGGATTTTCTGGTAAGCGGCGGAACTATCGAGCGTGGCGATATCGGTGCGTACGGTGGCGACATCGCTGGCCACCTGGCGCAGCGAATCCTGCGTGCTGCTGATGGTGGTTTTTGTTTGGTTCAGGGTATCGACAAGCTGGTCGAACAGTCCGTCGGCCTGATCCAAGGTGCCGGATAACGAAGTCAACGTGCCATCCAGTGTGCCATTCAGGGCGGCGAAACTGTTCAATGATGAGGTGAGCGACGGCATTACGGTGCCGGTCAGCGAGCCGCGCGCGGTATTCAGCGCCGCGATGCCGCCGGTGGTGGTGTTGGTCATGGCTCCGGAAAGATTCGTGGTGGCGTCTTTACCGGAGTTGATGAACTGTGTGGTGTCGGTATGGAAGGTGTTGAGCTGTGTCTGCTGTTTGCTGATCAATGAGTCGAGCGCATCGATTTGTTTCCAGATGTTCTGGCCGACTGGGTCGGTGGTGTCTTTGCCGATGCCGGCTTTGGTCAGCGCGTCTTTCAGATCGCTGATTGACGTTTGGGTGGCATTCAGTGGGGCCGAAAGTGTGTTGGTGATGGTGTCGACGGAGTTCTGCGCGCTGTTGAAGGAGCCGGTGATGCTGCCGGCGGCGTTGTTGACGTGAACGGCCAGTCCGGAGAGTTGTGCTGAACTGGTGTCGAGCGCGCCGACCAGTGTGGTGGAGAAGGCTTGTGACCCGGCCTGTGTTTCCGTCAACAGTGTGCCGGACTGGCGGGAGGCCTTCTGCGCGGCCGCGACGGTCTGCTTGAGTGAGGCGGTGGTCTGTTTGGCGTCGGCGAGAATCGTGTCTGATTGGGCCAGCGTGTCCTGTAAGTCGGTGAGTGAATCCTGAACGGTGTTCAGCGTGGACATCACCGTATTGAGATCATTGATCGTATCGTGCTGGACTTTGCCGGTGGCTTGGTCGAGATCGCCTCCCGCTTCGGAAACGGCCGAGGCAACGGTGGTGGCTACCGTGGTGACGAAGGCGGAGTTGATCTGCTCGTCGATGGTGGTGGCACCGGTGTCGGTGATTTTCGGCGCGATCGCGTTCTTCTTCTCGTTGACGTAATACTTGATTTTTGGCTGTTTGGAGGTTCCGGTCACCGATTCGACCAGGCTGGTGCTGAAATCCTTGGGCAGCACGATGGCTGCATAGTATCCGCCGGTCTCCACGCCGTGGACGGCCTGTTCCTCATTGTCTACGAAGCGCCAGCCGAGTTCGTCGTTCTGCTTGAGTTTCTTGACGACCTGCCGGCCCGCATCGAGATGGCCGACCAGATCGTTGGTGGTGCCTTGGTCTTCATTGGCTACGGCCACTTGCAGATTGCCGGTGGCTGAATAGGGATCCCAGTTGGCGAGAATGTTGAACCATGCGTACAGCGAGGGCAGCATTGCTACGCCGAGCGTCACCACAACGGCAACGGGATTGCGTAAGATACGTCTGCAATCGCGTAGAAAGACTTGCCAAACCGTCCGCATCCAGTCCCTCTTTTCCGGTTCGTAGTCATTGCGGCCACATGCAGTCTATTCCCACCACTGGTGCGAATACTGCTGGTTTGGCGGGTTTTCTTGCAAAACTGGCCGTTGGTTGTCCGCATAATGGGACTGATATGTGAACGTTTGTTGATGGTGCGACACCGGCGGGATGGTTGTGCAATTTTGCCGGTATCCGGTGATGAAATGTTGAGGTGTTGGAACTGAGTCGTCGCAGTGCTGAGACCGAGACGACTCAGTGACGAGCCTATCCGAGGCTATCTCGTTGGTTCTGGTCTCACTGATCCAGACGGAAGCCCTGAGCGGCGGCCTTGTCGAGCAGTGTCTGATGGCTGACATCCTGCCGACTGATCGTGGCGACCTGATCGCTGAAAGCGTCCACCGGACGGTCGGCTTGGCGCAGATCGTAGTACCGGTGAACTTCCTCGTCGAAGGCGGGCAGCTGGTCGAGTACGCCATCGGCGTCAGCCGGGTAGGTGTTCTCGAAGAACTGCATCGTGCGCGGCATGCGCGGCTTGACGGTCGGGTTCTGATCGGGCTTGCCGATGGCCAGACCCAGCACCGGATACGTGTATTCCGGCAGATTCAGCACGTCGATAAGGCCGGGGATGTTGTTGAGCAGAGAGCCGAGAATCACGCAGCCCAGTCCCAGCGAATAGGCGGCGGTCTCCATGGCGTGCAGGGCCAGCACTGCGTCGTTCTGAGCTTGGGTGAAGCGATAGCTGTACTTGAGATGGAATTCGTCGGAAGCGGGATCGATACCCTTGCGTTCGGCGATGCGTGCGTTGCGGTGCTCGTCGATGACGAACACGTACAGCAACGGCGCGGTGGCGATATACGGCTGATGGCCGAATTCGGCGAGCTTGGCTTTGGTGGCCGGGTCGGTGATACGGATGGCGGACCAGTCGTTAAGGAACTGGCTGGACGCGGCATGTTGGGCGACGGTTTCGAGCGTGGCGCGGGTATCGTCGTCGATGGCCTCGTCCTTGAACTTACGGATGGAGCGGCGGCCCAGAAGAGCCTCGATTGTTGCGTTGGTAACCATGGCTTTATTGTCGCACGGCAGACGCCGGACGTCACGGTGGATTACCTCACAGTGAAATGCCGATATTGTGTGGCGGAACTGTGCTGGACTGATGGTTCCTGTCGATTGACTGATGGTTCCTTGACGAAATTCCAGCGATGAGTCATCAGTCAGCCAACAGAAACCATCATCCAACCGGGGGATTAGCGGCTGGGCTTGCGATGGCGGTGGTCGACGAACGCCTTGGAGCCCCGATCCGACAGCTGCGAAACCACTGCGCCGAGTGCGGCCGAAACGGCGGCGAATGCCAGACTCATTGCCAGACTTTGCGGCGCGTCTGCCGCCAGTCCCTTGCGCAGATTGCGTTTGCTTGTGCCCTTGTCCCATATCATCTGGAATGCTTTGCCGGCAACCAAGCCTGCCAGCGCTGGGACTGCCGACTTGATGAGCTTGTCGCCCAGAGAATCAGGGTCGTTGAGCCGGTCCTCGCGCAGCCTGTTGACCTTCTCGTCGATGCGGTGCAGGCTGTCGACCGCACGGTCGGCGCTGGAGGGGAAGTCGGTGTTCGTTTCGTCGCTCATGACTCTCAGTCTAATAGCATCTCAATCATCTCAGCGCAAAAGATGGGCGTTAATGGTGGAGTCATGAACGAGCGCAGACTAGAGTGGAGGCATGAGCGAACAGAACGTGAACGGCACCGTTGCCGTCGAGAACTCTCGTGGCGGCAACGGATTTTTGGTGTTGCTGCGCCACGGCCAGACCGTGTGGAGCGAATCCGGGCAGCATACCGGGCGCACGAACATCCCGTTGACCGCGGTCGGCGAGCAGCAGGCAGCGGATGCCGGAAGGCGCCTGCGCGAAGCTTTCCCCGAAGGATTCAGCCAGGGCTGTGTGTTTTCCAGTCCGCTGAAGCGGGCGTGCCAAACCGCTGAACTGGCCGGTTTTGCGGACCACGGTGTGTTGGACGGCATCGCTGAATGGGATTACGGCCGAGCCGAGGGGCGTACGCGCCAGCAGGTGAGTGAGGCCAGCGGTTTTGAATGGGATGTGTGGCGTGACGGGCCGCGCTCGCTGACGCCCACGCTGGAGGGCGATTGGGTCGAGACCTTACCTTCGGGCGAGCAGGTGCCGGTCCATGCCGGGCCTGGCGAGACGCTGGAAGAAGCAGCGGTACGCGCCAAGAGCGCCATCGATGAGATTACGCCGCTGCTGAAAGACGGCCATAATGTGCTGTTGGTGGCTCATGCGCACATCCTGCGCATCCTCACCTCGCAATGGCTGGGCGTGGACCCGCATTTCGCGCGGTTGCTGCGTTTGGATACGGCGCACTACTCGGTGCTCAGCGTCTATAAGGGAGATAACGTCATCGAACGGTGGAACGCCTAGCCCCGGTTGCGCTGTGATTACGCTGGCCTGCCTGCTGCTGCGGGCGGGCCTTTATTGTTTGTGGTGGGAATTGCGGTATGTCGATAAATGATTTGCAAACGATAGCGTCGCCGTGTTGTTTTTTTGATGGGTATAAGTGGCAATCGATTGCCATGAAAGATATGTTAGCGCTCTCATAATTGCGAACGCTTGCATTGCGATAATGAGGCAAAAATGACCGAATTAATGGGATATTTGTTGACAATGGCCTGAAAATGATGATTTATGACGCGCCGATATTGCTATCGTTTGCAAAAAGAAGCAAACCGTTGCACAATAGTGCATGTCGATAGTCATAAAGGTGCGTGTTAGCGTACCTGTCCTGACCGGGGATGGCCGGGTCGACGATGAAAGAGAAAGGTTCGATGATGAATCGTACAGTGAAGTCAGCGGTCGCAGTGGCGGCCATCGCTGCAATGTCCCTCGGAACCCTTGCCGCTTGTGGAAGCTCCACTTCCGGCGACGACTCCAAGGGCAAGGTCTACTACCTGAACTTCAAGCCGGAAGCGGCTGATCAGTGGGCCGCTCTGGCCAAGGAGTACACCAAGGAGAAGGGCGTTGATGTCAAGGTCCAGACCGCGGCCTCCGGCACCTACGAGCAGACCCTGAAGTCCGAGATTGCCAAGACCGAGGCCCCGACCCTGTTCCAGGTGAACGGCCCGGTCGGCTACCAGAACTGGAAGAAGTACACCGCCGACATGTCCAACACGGATGTGTATAAGGAACTCACCAACCAGGACGTGGCCCTGAAAGACGGCGACAAGGTGGTCGGTGTGCCGTACGTGATGGAAACCTACGGCCTGATCTACAACAAGGACATCCTTAACAAATACTTCGCGCTGGATGGTGCCAAAGCCACGTCCATGGACGAAATCGACAACTTCGACACCCTGAAGGCCGTGGCTGACGACATGCAGTCCCGCAAGGACGAGCTTGGCATCAAGGGCGCGTTCACCTCCGCCGGCTTCGACTCCAGCTCCGACTGGCGATTCAAGACCCATCTGGCCAACCTGCCGCTCTACTATGAGTTCAAGGACGACAACGTCACCGAGCAGCCGGCCACCATCAAGGGCACTTATCTGCCGAACTACAAGAAGATCTTCGACCTGTACATCACCGACTCCACCACCGACCCCACCCAGCTGAGCGCCAAGACCGGCGATGATGCGAACTCCGAGTTCGCGCTCGGCGAGGCTGCCTTCTATCAGAACGGCACCTGGGCTTGGACCGACCTGCAGAAGGCCGGCATGAAGGCCGAATCCGTGGGCATGATGCCAATCTACACCGGTGTCAAGGGTGAAGAGAAGCAGGGCTTGGCCACTGGTTCCGAGAACTACTGGTGCATCAACGACAAGGCCTCCGACGCCGACAAGAAGGCCACCGAGGACTTCCTCTCCTGGGTGATCACCTCCGACACCGGCAAGAAGGCCATCTCTCAGGACATGGGCTTCACCACCCCGTTCAAGACCTTCGATGATGTCAAGTTTGACAACCCGCTGACTGAAGCCGCTGTTGAGGATCAGAAGTCCGGCAAGACCCAGGTTTCTTGGAACTTCACCATGATGCCGTCCGAAGAGTGGAAGAACAAGGTCGGCCAGGCACTGCTCGAGTACGCGCAGGGCACCGGCAAGTGGGATGCCGTCAAGACCGCCTTCGTGGACGGTTGGGCTTCCGAATACGAGGCTTCGCACTGAGTCTCATAGAGTCCCATAGCCGATAAGTAACAATCCGCGGCGCCCCTGCCATTTCCTTCTCCAGGGGCGCCGCTTTGTATTGCTGAGTCTCGCACAAAATCGTCCGCCGCAGAAAAGTGTGAGGCACGCACCCGCTCAATCGCACGCTGTGGGGCCATGAATCGGCGATTTTTCGCCATTCTCCACAATGTGCGATTGAGCGTTATTGTGCGGTTGCCTCACACTTTTTCTATGGTGGGCTTTGTTGTGTGAGCCTACTTAACGCGGGAGGTGGAGGAGCGGACCTTCAGCTGGGCCGGGAACACGATGTAGGGTTGCTCAATCGGCTTTTCGTCAATGAGATCGAGCGTCATGCGGGCTGCCACGCGGGCCATTTCCACCGGATCCTGGCGGATGGTGGTCAGGCCGATATCGCCGGTGTAGAAACTATCGTCGTAGCCGATCAACGAGACGTCGCCGGGCACGGAGAATCCATTGCGCTCCAGCTGGAACATAAGCGGCAAAGCAATGCCATCCTCTTGGCATGCGATGGCGGTGGGCATCTCGTCTTGGCTTATGAGTTGGTTGACCACGTCGCTGATTTCATAACGTCCATCGTCATCGACCTTGCAGACGATAACCTGCGGCTCGATGCCTTCCCTGCGGCAGCAGGCGGTGAATGAGTCGAATCGGCTTTGCACGGAGAAGCTCAGCGACACCTCGCGATTGGTGCTGATGTAGGTGATGCGGCGATGTCCGAGATTGATAAGATGGCGGGCGGCCAGCGTGGAGCCCTGCACATCGTCGATATTGACGGCGGCGGTAAAGCCGCGGGCTTCGGGTTCGACTGAATTGATGCCGACGATCGGCACGCCGACCGAAGCCAGTTGCGCGATTTCGTTGTTGTCGATATCGAAAGACGCCACAATCACGGCATCGGCGTTACGGCGTACCGGCAACATCTCGAAGAATTCCTTGCGCTCCTCGATGCTGGAAATCTGGAATACCGAAATATCGTAGCCCTGCGTGTGCAGCACCTCGTTGAGCCCCTCGATGACCGAGGCGGTGAACCACAGGCGGATATGGCCGCTCATCAGTACTGCGATGCGCAGGGAGCGGCCGGATTTCAGGGCCGCAGCCGAGCGGGAGAGTGAGAAATTGAGTTTGTCGGCGATGGCGAGCACGCGCTCGCGGGTCTTGGCCGACACCAGATCCGGCCTGGTGAAGGAACGTGAGACGGTGGAGATGGAGACGCCGGCCTCGCGGGCGACATCCTGAATGCTCGTAGCCATTGCAGCCCCCTTGCGTTGAATGGAAAATCGCAATACACATGCACAACTGACTCCAGTGTACATGCTGATTGATTGATCTGCGGCGATGACAACGATTGTATTACAAACGTTTGCAAAGTGTCTATGTCGGCGTTAGATTGGCTTTATATAGCCATTATCTTAGGTGAAAGAAGATTGCTGGAGCCGGAGTGTGCTCGAACTTGAAACGCCTAAAATGACAACGTTTGACATATAATGATTCGACGTTTACTATGAACATAGGCTTGAACGAGAACAGGCCGTGCATGCGGTTCTCGATCGGCAAGCTCGCATTGAGTTGAACTCCGCAGCCGGCGCACGATGCAGTGTCACAACGCAGCGGACTCAAGGAGGAGGAAAAGTCATGATCAGCATGGCTGGCAAGGCGATACGCAGATGGTGGGCGCTGTTCGCGCTCCCCACATTCGCCGCATTCATCATCGGGTTCCTGGTGCCCTTCATCATGGGCGTCTACTTAAGCTTCTGCGAATTCACCACCGTTACCGACGGTGAATGGGTGGGGCTTAAGAACTATGGCAAAGCGTTGAAAGACAAGGAATTCCTGCACGCGCTCGGCTTCTCCACCGCGTTCACCATCGTGACCACCATCGTGATCAACGTGATCGCCTTCGCCATCGCCTACATGCTGACCAAGGCGATCAAGGGCTCCACGCTGTTCCGCTCGGTATTCTTCATGCCGAACCTTATCGGCGGCATCATCCTGGGCTACATCTGGCTGCTGCTCCTGAACGGCGTACTAGCCCACTGGGGCCGCGCCCTGACCTATAAGGCGTCCTACGGGTTCTGGGGCTTGGTCATCCTGGTGTGCTGGCAGCAGATCGGCTACATGATGATCATTTACGTTGCCGGCCTGCAGAGCGTGCCCGGCGACCTGATCGAAGCCGCCAAGATCGACGGTGCCAACGACCGCGAGATCCTGTTCAAGATCAAAATTCCCATGGTCATGCCCAGCGTGACCATCTGCACCTTCCTGACCCTGACCAACAGCTTCAAACTGTTCGACCAGAACGTTGCCCTGACCGCAGGCGAACCCGCCAACGCCAGTGAAATGCTGGCCCTGAACATCTACAACACCTTCTATGGCCGTTCCGGTGCCCAGTGGAAGGGCATTGGTCAGGCGAAGGCTGTGGTGTTCTTCCTGATCGTCGTGGTCATTTCTCTGATCCAGCTCCACTTTACCCGTTCCAAGGAGGTGCAGCAGTAATGCCTAAACAGAAAAAAATGTGGGATAACATCCTCACCGTCATCATGACGCTGCTGAGTCTGCTGTGGATCTACCCCATCGTGCTGATCCTGCTGAACAGCTTGAAGGTCGAGGGCAGCTTTACCACCTCCACCGTGTTCAAGCTGCCCACCGCCGAGACCTTTGCGGGCCTGAGCAACTACGTTTACGGTGTCACCATGTCTGGAAATAGAAGCTGTTACTTCACCTTCCTGTGCCGGTTCTTCTGCCGGAGCCTCTGCCTCTGGTTCAGAAGCTTCTGTCTCAGGTTCTGCTGCTTCCGTTTCAGCTGGTGCCTCAGTCTCAGGCTCTGTTATCTCCTCAGGAGCTTCTGTTGCTGCCTCAGTCTCTTCTTCCTTAGTCTCTTCCGGCTGCTCTTTGCTTTCTTCCACATCTTCCTTAGTTTCCGGAACTTCTGCGGTTTCTTCAGCAGCTGTGGTCTCTTTTTCTGCATCCGTTGGATTTACAACATTTTCTGTTGTTTCTTCGTTCACTGCTTCTGAAGGCTTTTCTGTCGGAGCAGTTTCTGCAGGTTTGGAAATAATGTTTCTTTCTTCATCCCCAAACTTATCTTCATAACTCTTTATGGTAATACGTTTGGTGGTCTTTTCCTTTTCTTTTCCGTTTTCTGTTCTTGTTACAGTTGTAGAACAGCTGATGGTATCTTCCCCGTTATTTACGTAAAGGAAATAAACCTCTTCCTCTCCTGTCACCATGTACGTATCATCTGCATCAGCCGGAAGCTTTACAAATACCCGTAACTCTGCCTCCATGCTGTCTCCCTGGATGTCCGGATAGACTTCATATACCTTTCCGTCTCCAAAGAACAGTGCTTCAAACTTTTCCGTGGCACCGTCGGTAAAATCCAGGCTGTCCTGTGATACCACATTTTCGTCTTCGATGGCCTGACGGATGGCGTCCACCAGATCAGCGCCGCCAATGGTAAAGTCCACTCTGTTTCCTGATGCTGCAAAGCTGACATGCAGATCTGTCCCCACATTGGTGAAGATCATGGCAAATGCCAGCATAAATGCCAGGAAACGCTTCTGTAAACTAACCATTTTTCCCGTTCGTTTCTTGCGTCTGCTTCGTCCTCTCATACCCTGTTTCTCCTCTCTCTGAATTTTGTGCAGGCCCCATTTCCTGCCAAACTCCAGTACTTCCTGAATCCCGTTTCACAGTCATTCAGTTTATACTTTCATTTATCTTTATCATAGCAGAGATGGCGTTATATCAGGCGTTATACAAACTTATATTTTCAAAAAATTTTCAATTTTTCAAATAATTTACAGACTCTATGAGTTTTTTTCTCAGTCGCTCTTGTGCTTTTTTACAACATATGCTATAATTCGCTTCAATGAGTTTTTTTCTCATATTTCATGTTCTATCGAGAGAACATCTTGGCATTTTGGAGGTTTGTATGCTGAATCAGTTTGTTTTAAGAAATTACAGATTATTTAAAAATGAAACATTGCTGGACTTTTTTCCGGCTCCTATTAATGAACACAAAGCTTCTCTGCTGACAGCGCAGGGAGACGGCGAATTCTTTCTCCCTGTTATCTCCCTTTATGGTCCAAACGGCTGCGGGAAATCTTCTATATTAGAGGCGCTCTGGAATGTATGTCGTCTGGCTGCAGGTGATTTTTCTCTTATCACCGCTTCCGGCCGTTCCTATTGCCGTCTGGATCATACATGCAGAGAGCTTCCTTTAAGTTTTGACCTGCTTTTTCGCAGAAATGGTTTTCTCTTCCGTTATCAGCTTGATGTAAAACAAGGCGCTGTCCTGGAAGAAAATATGTTTTACGGCAAACCCGGTTCTGATGATGCCGGTGTTCTTTTTGCCCGCAAAGCAAATGAACTCCATATTGGAAATGAAGCCGGAAAAATGGATTTTTCCACTCTCCCGGCCGGGGTCTCTCTTTTACGCTATCTTGACCCAAAATCTTCCTCTGAATGTGCAAAAGCTGCTGCATCATGGTTCAGCCAGGTTCTGTTTTTCCGGGAACATGACTATAAAAAAGCTCCAGATCTGCCCTCTGAAGTAGAAGAACGTCAGGTCATCTGCCGTCTGCTTCAGGCTATGGATATTGATATTTTAGATTACTCCATTACAAAAGAACAGAGCTTCGATGATCCATCCCTGATCCTGACCCATGGGAAAGCAGATGGAAATACCTTTTTTGTTTCTTTCAACGAAGAATCCACCGGCATCAGAAAGCTGCTTACCCTGATCCCGTTAGTCGTAAAAAGCCTGCGTCTGGGAAGTCTTCTATTAGCCGATGACTTAGATAACGTGCTCCATCCTCATCTGCTGCGCTTTATCCTGTCTCTGTACCAGGATTATGAGAAAAATCCTCACCATGCGCAATTAGTATTTACCAGCCACAACACAGCGATCCTTAATCCGTCTATTATGCGAAGAGA
>ENA-OOWV01001248-OOWV01001248.1-human-gut-metagenome-genome-assembly--contig:-NODE-1248-length-17081-cov-2.839011_pt1 | contig 17081 bp, 7 predicted proteins | sample MGYA00241584_ERZ501337 | MGnify/ENA primary metagenome ERZ501337 (study PRJEB25962, sample SAMEA2042744) | human gut metagenome | biome: human gut; feature: human-associated habitat; material: faeces... | reverse complement strand
TGACAGATTCGTATACCCCATCAGATCCAGATCTATCTGCTGTGCCGCTTCTCTTCCTTCCCGGATTGCCCACACAACCAGTGACTGTCCTCTGTGCATATCTCCTGCCGTAAATATATTCGGCACATTCGTTTTATACTCACCCGGAGCTGTTTTAACATTCGTGCGCTCATTGACTTCCACACCGAATGCCTTTGTCACATAATCCTCACTTCCGAGGAACCCCGCTGCGATCAGCACCAGTTCTGCATTTACCGTGTACTCACTTCCTGCGACCTCTGCCATCATCATACGTCCGGTCTTTTCATCCTTCTTGCTTTCCAGTTTCACAAGAACCACCTTGCAAAGATTTCCATTCTTATCTTTGACAAATTCCTTTACCGTTGTCTGATAAACCCTCGGATCATGTCCCCAGAGAGCAATTGCTTCCTGCTGACCATAGTCTGTCTTGCAGACTCTCGGCCACTCCGGCCATGGATTCATAGCGCTTCTCTCATCCGGAAGTTTCGGCATCATTTCCAGCTGAAGAACGGATTTTGCACCATGACGGATCGACGTTCCAACACAGTCATTTCCCGTATCGCCACCACCGATGACAATTACATTTTTGCCCTTTGCAGAAATATATTCGCCTTCTTTCAGCTGCATCTCATTTTTCCAGAGACATTTCGTAGTTGATTTCAGAAAATCTACTGCAAAGTAGATTCCTTTCGCATCTCTTCCGGGTACTTTTATATCACGCGGATGGGATGCACCGCAACAAAGCACCACCCGGTCAAACGCTTTCAGAAGTTCTGCAGATTTCTTATCTTTTCCAATATTGCAGCCAGTTTCAAAACGGATGCCTTCTTCTTCCATTACTGCAAGTTTCCGGTCGATGAACTGTTTTTCCAGCTTCATATTCGGGATTCCATAACGGAGAAGTCCACCCGGCTTATCTTCCCGCTCAAATACTGTTACCAGATGTCCTCGTTTATTTAACTGATCTGCGACTGTGAGACCGGAAGGTCCGGAACCGATTATCGCTATCTTTTTGCCGGTACACGCTTTCGGCGGACATGCTTTTGCATATCCCTTTTCGTAAGCATTTTCAATAATCCCATATTCATTTGCTTTAGTCGTCACCGGGCTTCCGTGCAGGTTGCAGGTACATGCCGCCTCACAAAGTCCCGGGCATACCCTGGAAGTAAATTCCGGAAAATTGTTTGTCTTTTTCAGCCGGTAATATGCCTCTTCCCAGTTGCCGTGATAAATCAGGTCATTCCACTCCGGCACCAGATTATGCAGAGGACAGCCGCTTGCCATCCCTGCGATCATCTGTCCCGCCTGGCAGAACGGGACGCCGCATGCCATACATCTGGCGCCCTGTATTTCCTGCTCTTCTTTTGACAGAGGCGTGTGGAATTCCCGGAAATGCTTAATTCTCTCTTTTGGAGATTCGCACTCTGCATCGCATCTGTCATAATCCATAAATCCTGTTGCTTTTCCCACGTTTTTGGCCTCCTATCTTCCTTCTTTGATCGCATAAAATGCTTCGGTTTTTGCCTGTTCGCTGCTGAGACCTTTTTCTTCCAGCTGAAGGATGCGGGTCAGCATTCTCTCGTAATCACGCGGAATGATCTTCTTAAACTTCGGCAGGTATTCTTTGAAATGATCCAGGATTTCTTTTCCCGTCTCGGAATTGGTTGCTGCTACATGTTCTTCGATCATACCTTTCAATTCAGATACATCGAACTTAGATGTTACTTTTTCGATATTAACCATCTGTTTGTTGACTTTTGTATAAAGATCACTGTCCATATCCAGAACGTAGGCAACACCGCCACTCATACCTGCTGCAAAGTTCTTTCCGGTCTTGCCAAGAATTGCAACCCGTCCACCAGTCATATATTCGCATCCATGATCACCGACCCCTTCTACAACTGCTGTTGCTCCGGAGTTACGGACACAGAAACGTTCGCCAGCCCGACCGTTCAGATAGATTTCTCCACTCGTAGCCCCATATAGCAATGTATTTCCTGCAATGATATTCTCTTCCGGCTTAAAATCCGCACGTACCGGTGGAACTACCACGATACGACCGCCACTCAATCCCTTACCTAGATAATCATTCGTATCTCCTTCCAAGCGAAATTCCACACCATGTACAAGGAAAGCGCCGAAACTCTGTCCTGCTGAGCCTTTGAAACGGATTTTCAAGGCTTGCTCAGGCAATCCGGTTTCGCCATATTGCTGTGCAATCACGCCAGACAACATCGCACCCACTGAACGATCCGTATTCACAATCGGATAACTAAGCAGTAAATCCTGTTTCCCTTCTAAAGCCGGACGAGCATCCTCAATAAGCTGTAAATCTTTTACAGCTCCCATTTCATGCAAAGAATCCGTAACATGATATAAAGCCCTGTCCTGAAAAGCTGTCGGGAAATATAAAATCCGTGAGAAATCCAATAAATCATGTTTATGTACACCGTCGCTCGGTTTACGAACCAGTAAATCCGTCCGACCGATTACCTCATCCAACTTCCGAAATCCCATCTCAGCCAGATATTCGCGTACTTCTTCTGCCAAAAAAGTAAAGAAGTTTACCAAATACTCATATCTTCCGTGGAAACGTTTCCGCAAAGTTTCGTCTTGCGTTGACACACCTACCGGACAAGTATTCATGTGGCATTTACGCATCATCACACAACCTAAGACAATCAATGCCGATGTGGCAAAACCAAATTCTTCAGCACCCAACAATGCCATCAGCAAGATATCACGTCCGGTCTTCAACTGGCCATCCGTTTGCAAACGAACTTGTCCGCGCAGGTTATTCAAGACCAGCGTCTGCTGTGCTTCAGCCAAACCAATCTCCGGAGGAAGTCCGGCATAACGAATGGAACTCATGGGTGATGCGCCCGTTCCTCCTTCTGCTCCAGAGATCACAATCCGGTCTGCTTTCGCTTTCGCCACACCGGCAGCAATCGTCCCAACGCCACTCTCCGATACCAGTTTCACGCTAATCTCTGCCTTCGGATTTACATTTCTCAAATCGAATATCAACTGTGCCAAATCTTCTATCGAATAAATATCGTGATGAGGTGGAGGAGAAATCAACGAGATTCCTGGAATCGAATGGCGGGTTTTAGCAATTATATCATTCACTTTATAACCTGGCAACTGACCACCTTCACCAGGTTTAGCTCCTTGAGCCATCTTAATTTGAATTTCTTTTGCTGAACATAAATACTGAGAAGTCACTCCAAATCTTCCTGAAGCAACCTGCTTGATTGCTGAACAGCGGTTCTTTCCGTCTTTGCCGATTGTGAGACGATCCTTGTCCTCTCCACCCTCACCGGTATTTGATTTTCCGTGCAGATGGTTCATGGCAATTGCAAGTGTCTCATGTGCTTCCTTTGAAATAGATCCGTATGACATAGCACCTGTCTTGAAACGTGTCACAATTGAGTCAACGCTCTCAACCTCCTCGAGCTTGACACCCTTCTTAGGATAGTTGAAATCCATAAGTCCACGGATGTTTGTATTTTTCTCTTCCTCGTCCACAAGTGCTGTGTACTGCTTGAACAGATTGTAGTCACCGCGCTGTGTCGACTGCTGGAGAAGATGGATTGTAGCCGGATTGTACAGATGGTCATCAGCTCCGCTTCTCATCTTGTGTCTGCCCTTGCTGTCAAGTGTAACATCTGTCTCAAGTCCGAGCGGATCGTAGGCCGCAGAGTGAAGCTCATTCACATCGTTCTCGATATCCTGTAATGTAATTCCACCGATACGGCTTACTGTATTTGTGAAATACTTATCAATAACACTCTTGTCAATACCGATTGCCTCAAAAATCTTTGAGCCCTGATATGACTGGATGGTTGAAATACCCATCTTTGCTGCAATTTTTACGATACCTGTGATGATTGCATGGTTGTAATCATCGATTGCTGCATAATAATCCTTGTCAAGCATATGCTCGTCAACAAGCTGCTTAACTGTATCCTGTGCCAGATAAGGGTTGATTGCACTTGCACCAAATCCAAGCAGTGTAGCAAAATGATGAACCTCTCTCGGCTCTCCTGACTCAAGAATGAGAGAAAGAGATGTTCTCTTTTTTGTCTTTACAAGATACTGCTGCAATGCTGCAACTGCAAGCAGTGAAGGAATTGCAACGTGGTTCTCATCAACACCCCTGTCTGAGAGGATAATAATATTGGCTCCGTCCCTGTATGCACGGTCAGCCTCTATATAAAGTCTGTCTACAGCTTTCTCAAGACTTGTGTTCTTGTAATATATAATAGGTAAAACCTCTACCTTAAAGCCATCGGCCTTTAAATTCTTAATCTTCATAAGGTCGGTGTTTGTAAGGATTGGGTTGTTAATCTTAAGTACACGGCAGTTTTCCGGCTTCTCCTCAAGCACGTTTCCGGCCTCACCGATATAGAGTGTGGTTGATGTGACAACCTCCTCACGGATTGAATCGATAGGCGGGTTTGTTACCTGTGCGAAGCGCTGCTTAAAGTAGTTAAATAATGGCTCCCTGTTACCGGATAAAGCTGCAAGCGGTGTATCAGTACCCATGGCTGCTGTGCCCTCAACACCATTTTTAGCCATAGGAAGGATTGAATCCTTGAGTGACTCATATGTGTAACCGAAGGCTCTCTGCATTCTCTGGCGCTCTTCCTTTGTATACTCAGGTACTCTCTGGTTAGGAATCTTTAAATCCTTAAGATTTACCATGTATCTGTCAATCCACTCACCATAAGGCTGCTTGTCTGCATATCTCTCCTTGAGCTCATCATCATCTATGATTTTTCCTGCGACAGTATCCACAAGGAGCATCTTTCCCGGACGGAGACGATCCTTTTTCACTATCTTTGTAGGGTCAATCTCAAGTACTCCGACCTCAGATGAAAGGATAAGATAATCATCATCTGTCACATAGTAACGTGATGGACGAAGTCCGTTTCTGTCAAGCACTGCTCCGACTAAATCACCATCTGAGAATACGATTGAAGCCGGACCATCCCATGGCTCCATCATTGTAGCGTAATACTGGTAGAAATCCTTCTTCTTCTGAGTCATGATTGAATTGTTTGCCCATGGCTCAGGAATCATTATCATAACGGCAAGTGGAAGCTCCATACCACTCATTACCAGGAATTCAAGCGCATTATCAAGCATTGCTGAGTCAGATCCTGCCGCATTGATAACCGGCAAAACCTTCTGGAACTCTTTTTTAAGCTTTGGAGACTCCATGTTCTCCTCACGGGCTGACATCTTGTCAGAGTTTCCAAGAATAGTGTTAATCTCACCATTGTGCACGATAAATCTGTTTGGATGAGATCTCTCCCAGCTTGGGTTTGTATTTGTAGAGAATCTTGAATGTACTGTGGCGATTGCTGACTCATAATCAGGATCCTGTAAATCCATGAAGAACTGTCTGAGCTGCTCTACAAGGAACATTCCCTTATATACGATTGTTCTGCTTGAGAATGAAACCACATATGTATTGTCGTTTGACTGCTCGAAAACACGTCTTGCAACATACAGCTTTCTGTCAAACTCAAGTCCTCTCTCAACATCCTCAGGTCTTTTTACAAAGCACTGCATGATGCATGGCATACAGTCTCTGGCTTTTTTAGAAAGCTTATCAGGCTCTGTAGGCACTTCTCTCCATCCGAGAAATTCAAGTCCTTCCTTCTCCACGATAACCTCAAGCATCTTCTTTGCCTGAATAGTCTTGAACTCATCATTAGGAAAGAAAAACATTCCCACACCGTAATCTCTTTCGTCTCCAAGATCTATTCCAAGTGGCTTTGTAACCTTCTTAAAAAACTTATGAGAAATCTGAAGCAGGATGCCGACACCGTCTCCCGTCTTACCATCAGCGTCTTTTCCGGCTCTGTGCTTTAAGTTCTCAACAATCTTTAAAGCATTCTCGACTGTCTCATGTGTTTTGATACCTTTGATATTTACTACTGCACCAATTCCACAGTTATCATGCTCATAGCGTGGATCATATAATCCCTTAGCTGTGGCTGTGCTTTCATTCCATTGTTTACTCATAGGTTCTTCCTTTCCTAGTGTAAATTTGTTAACGGATAACTTATTAAGAAGTGAATCATTTCCTGTTTATGATTTTACAACGATGAAAGCCCAATGTAAATAGTTTTTTTCTCGCTATTGTCTGATTATTTGATAACTTAACATTATAAAGTTATTTTTCTGGCTATAGTCGCATTTTTATCTTTTTTATAAGGGTATACGCACAATTCACTTTTTAAAATCCCAAAACTTTTTTCAATAAAGCAAGGCATGAAACACTGTTTCAGCAAATTGTGTCTGAATTGTGTATACTTTACAGTAACTTTTCTTGGCTGATATCATAAAAAATCAGCTATACTTTTTATTGTATAGCTGATTTTTATAAACATCCGGTAACTATCCTAAATCGCATTGCTCATATTCGTAAAACTGCACGATACTCGTATTTTGTCTGCACTCCTTTTCGGTCCATGCTAAACAGTTCCTTCTGTATGCTTCGCATAATAATAAAATATCACAGCACCAACACCAAGGCACACGACAGATACCACCCATGCCATTACACTGCCATCAACAGTCCACTTCAAAATACCGGTCTCTGTCCTTATGACTGCAAACGCATTTGCGGTAATATGACCAATCATAGCCGCATACACATGCCCTGACTTATACATAAAAGCTGCAAGCATCAGGCCAAGTAAAAAAGCATAAACAAACTGCACTATATTAAAATGAATGAGTCCAAACAAAAGCGCCGACAAAAATACCGCCTGTGGCACATTCATTATTTTGCGCATATTTCCAAATACAATGCCTCTGAAAACAAGCTCCTCCATAATCGGAGAAAGAATTGCCGAGCCAATCAGCTCAATTACAAGAGTGCTTGCATAAAAGCTCTCATTCGCCCTGGCATATCCTTCTGAGAGCCCGATAAGCGGTGACATGGTGATGATATTATTGAGCGCAAATGAAATGAAAAGTGTAATCACAATCACCCAAAGCACATTTATAAAAAATGCCCTGTCTATCTTTGGTTTTTTAACAAACATCTGCTGTGTCGGCTTATAGCTTGCAAAATACATAAATGGTATTGTAATTGCTGCAGATATTATCTGCGCTATCATGTATGTCGAAGCTGTGTGTCCGATGAACGCAAAAATAAAGTACATTGCGCTCAGAAAAACAATGTAGTAAAGCACAATCGGGACAATTATTTCCCACACTATCGCTCTTAATTTTAAATTCTTATTCATGAAATCCCATTCCTATCTACTGTTTATAACCTCAGGTCTCAATGCATTGCATTTTCATAAAAGCTAATCGAAAAGCTTGGAAATCACATCCGGAAGCTGCCTTAAATCATCTATCACAGCTTTTGCTCCTGCACTCACCATCTCGTTAACATCGCCGAAGCCAAAGCTTACCGCTATGCTTGGCACATCGACACGGTTTGCCCCCTCAATGTCAAACATAGTATCTCCGATTAAACACATCTCATTCCTTGGAATGTCTGACCACCGGCGCATCACCTCGTTAAGCACCTCTTCCTTTGTATCTATCCTGCCGTCAAATGTCGCTCCGACCACCTCATCAAATATATCCAGTATTCCAAAATGCTCCAAAATACGCTCACACGATTTTTCCGGCTTCGATGATGCAAGTCCTATCCTATATCCGGCTGTTTTAAGCGCCTCTATGCATTCCTTGGCTCCCGGAAAAAGCGAACATTCAAATATACCTATTTTGTTATAGCGCTCTCTGTACTTTTTGACCGCTTCAAGTGCTCTCTCCTTAGTAAATCCGTAATGCTCCATAAATGTGATTATGAGCGGCGGTCCTATAAAGAAAAACAGGCTGTTTCTGTCCGGCTCATCTATGCCAAAGTGTGAAAGTGCATATTGTGCCGACTTTGTGATGCCCTCTGATGAGTCAATCAGCGTTCCGTCCAAATCAAATAATATTGCTTTCATTTGTTATCTCCATTGCTCTAAATTTATTGTACTTTTAATTAAAATGCTAGGTCAGTATCTCATTTAACACTCGTCCGACAGCATCGGCAAACTCGTTGATACTCTTTATCTTCACGAGACTTCTGCCGAATATCTTTGTTGCAAGCTCACTGTCATGCGCACTTCCCATGAAGATGCCAATTACGTCTATTCCATGGTTTTTAAGCCTCTGCACCTCATTTACAGTGTCCTTAACAGCAAGAGCATCAGTGTACTCCCTGTCCTTATAAAAGGCTCCCTCCCCTGCTATCTGATCATCCTGGGGACTTGCATCCGAAAACATGAAAAGTAACTTCTTGGGCTTTGGACTTAGCTCCATCAGATGTGATGCCGCGCGCAGCGCAAGGCCATCCCTGTTATTTCCTGCCGCAACAAAATGAAACAGCTCATCCTCCACACCATAATCATCATATTCCTTAAAAATATGCATCACCGTGTAGCCTCTTATGCTGCAGTATGAGTAAATCTGCACCGGTATGCCACAATTTGTCAGGCTCTTTGACAGTACATATGCCTGTGCCGCTATTTTCTGCTGCATCTGTTTTCTGGAAGAAGACGCATCCATCAGTATGTCGACAGAAAAGCCCGGCGTCTCCACCTCATCTTTTCGCTCAAAAACACGCGGATTGTCCAAGTACAGGGCCTTCCATACTCTCGCAGGCTTTATACGGCCGTGTGTTGAAGCATCCATAAATGTCTCATCTGCTGTCTCCAGGTGCATTCTAAGGCTTTCTGTAAGTCTCCTTATACTGTTTTGATACACTGCCATGTTTTTTTCAAAATGCTCTTTATTCTTGTCGTATTGTATGGCTGTCTCTTTTGTAAATGCAAGAATTTCCCTGCGCTCTCTTTTGTTGTCAATCTCATCAGGTATAGTCTGCTTTTTCTCCGATGAAATACCTCTGGTAAAAAGCAAGTGACAGTTTTTGTGATTTCCTACACAGAGCTTTTTCTCCATCTCGGCCTGCTGCCTGTCAGAATACATGCTTTTTCCAAAGCAGGCTGTCACATACCGCTTCGCTTCTATTGGATCTCTCTGCAGTGCAAACTGCAGCAGATATCTCTTTGAATGCTCCATAGACAAAGCTGCTGTGTCCGAGGCCATATTTTTATCATAAAAACTATTCGCTCTGACATACTGTGTGCTGACTTTTCCTATTGAGTGAAATGCTCCTGCTACCTTCTGTAAAAAATATATGCCCTGCGGCTTTACCACCTTTATCGGCTTATACGAGAAATACTTCCACAGATTTTCTCTCGTTTTCACTATAATCTCATCCGTTGTCATATCAGGTGTAAAACAAAAAGCATGCAGTATCTCTTCATCCTCTTTGCAAAGACCTAAGGGTTTTCCAAGTATCCTTCTACAATGTGCATTTCTGATTATATCAATCCTCGAATACTCCCTGTTTTTATTGACTCCTGCAAGGCTCTTTTTCGCGTACTCAAGCCTTAAATCATATAAGGCAGGCCTCGTTTGTCTCTCCTTTTCATACAGGGCATTTTCCAAACCTATCCATAAAAGACCCTCATAAAGCATAGCGTTTTTTCCTGTCAGCTGATTGAATAAGTCATCTATCTTGTCATGCTCATACCACTTGTATTCAAGCCCAATAATCAGATTCAGATAAATATCAGCGGATCCATCAGGTGCAAATGCCAGAAAAAGCGGCTCTATGTCATAGTCACAGGCCGCCATCCATATGAAGTTTCTTGCTCTTTTTGCTTCCTTTATATCCTGTTCTTCCATATGTTCCATTCCTTCATATGTCACAAGCTCATATCAACAAAACAGCTGCTCTCCGCTCATCTTCCTTGAGATTCTTGCACGGATTGTATCACGGATAAGAGTCTGTTCATACTCATCAAAGCTCTTGTTTGTTATCCCCATATCCAGAGCTGTATATATATTTAAGCCCTTTTCCATCATACCAATTGAACCGATGAGACCACGCAGATCAAGTGCCTTTGATGATATTTCGCCATTTTTGCACTTGGTATGCAGTTCAAGAAATACCTCCGCAAGCTCATTTGCTCCCGCTTCACGTATTGCAGGATAATGCTCCTTTATGAGCTTCACAAGGCTCTCTTTTGAAATCATAGGCATCCGGATTACCGCAAAACGTGATACAAGGGCCTCATTCAGCTCCTTTGTGCCTGCATAGCCGTAATTCATCGTGGCAATAAATCTTGTTGCCGGATGAAGCGACAGTCTGTCATAGCCCGGCACATCTATTGTACGTCTGAAATCAAGTGTGGCATGAAGCACTGCCATAGCCTCACTTTTTGCCATATTTATCTCGTCAAGCACCGCAAAGCCGCCTGTTTTTGCGGCTGTATACACAGGTCCCGGCCTGAAGGTTACCTCTCCGGTGCGAAAAGTATCGGTTCCGATAAGTGATGCTGCATCCATATTTACGTGAAATGACACATCCCAGCGTGGTCTGTTAAATACACCTGCCAGATTTTCTGCGAAAAGATTCTTTCCTGTGGCCTTTTCTCCTACTAAAAGCAGATTTTCTCCACACAAAACAGCTGTTATAGCCTGTTCCCACACATCGCTTCCGTAATAAAACTGTGTAGGCACAGGGATTCTTGACTCATACTCCTTGTCCACCGGATACTGCGAACGAAACTTTTCAATTTCCTTAATCAGATTTTCTGAAATGCCAAGCTCTCTTAATTTGTCCAACAAGCTCATCGCTTCCTTTCATGTCAGATATTTTAACTGTTCCAGGCCATACATACTCAAAACCGTACACAGTTTATGCTTTACGTTATATTGTCATGCGATATATTATTTCTTCACGCCCTTAGTGTCACGGTTTGCAATGTGCAGCCTGTGAAGCGCCACCTGCTTACCCTTTACCTCGACCTCTTTTTCCTCCTGGTCATTAAGCAGATAAATGTCAGTAAGCTCATCCTCTCTGTCAAGCCTCATTCCCCTGACACCTACTGCTGCCTTTTTCTTTTCAGGAATAGTGCCACAGTCGATTCGAAGGAACATCTCCTTCTTTGAACGCATTACCATTGTAGCATTCTCTGAAAGCATGTCAACAAATAACAGCTCATCATCATCCATGAGCTTTGTAGCCTGCGAGGTCCTTCGTGTCACCACAAACTCGGCACCATCCACTAGCTTTATCATGGCTGACTTCGTTCCAAATATAAGCTTGTGCTTTTCAACATCCATAAGAGGTGCTATAAATACTATATCCTCCTTACTGCTGTCATAGTTGCTTACATTGTCAATAGGTGTGCCCTTGTCACGGAATTTGCCGTAAGGCAGGTCTAACACCTTGACAAGATGCATGTTTCCGTTGTTTGTGAAAATGCACAGCTTATCTATATTTTTGACCTTCAATATCAGCTTGTTCTCTGCGTCGGCTGTCTCTTTGTTTCTATCATAGGTTGAAGTATCTACTGTCTTCACATAGCCGAAGCGGTCCATAAGCAGCACTACATCCGATACCTCAAGCTCTTTTTTGACCACAACAGCTTCCTCGAGATTGTCAAGCTCCGTGCGTCTGTCCCTTGCATACTCCTTGCGGAACGCTTTAAGCTCCTTCATAATGACCTTTGCCATGGATGAGCGATGCTCTAAAATATCGCTGTACTCTGCAATCTTTGCCCTGGTCTCCTCGTGCTCCTTAATCAGAGCCTCAATTTCGAGTCCAATCAGCTTGTACAGACGCATTTCAAGGATAGCAGCTGCCTGACGCTCAGTAAAGCAAAGCTGGGCTGCCATGGCTTCTGAAGCCTTTGACTTGAATTTAATCCCCTCTGTCTCTCCGTTTATGAGACATGCCTTTGCCATTTTCTGGTCACGGCTTCCTCTTAATATTTCAATAATCAGATCTATCACGTTACAGGCCTTTATGAGTCCCTGCTGTATTTCTTCTTTCTCCTGCTCCTTTGCAAGAAGTGTCTCATACTTTCTTTTTGCAATCTCATACTGGAAATTGACATGATGCCTTATGATGGGTACAAGACCAAGCGTCTCAGGTCTTCCATTTGCGACAGCCAGCATATTTACACCGAAAGTGTCCTCCAGCTTTGTCTTTTTATACAAAAGGTTCTTAAGTGCCTCAACATCAGCACCTTTTTTAAGCTCTAAGACAATTCTTATTCCCTCTTTCGATGACTGGTTGGTTATATCCACAATATCCGTTGTCGCTTTTGACTCGACAAGTGAATAGACATCATTTAAGAATTTTCCTATATTGGCACCAATCATTGTGTATGGAATTTCCGTAATGACAAGCTTGTCCTTTCCTGCCTTCCCCTTCTCTATTTCGATTCTTCCACGGATTTTTATCTTTCCCTGTCCGGTCTCATATATTGCTGCAAGATCATCCTGATTTGCAACAATGCCTCCTGTCGGAAAATCAGGCCCCTTTATATACTGCATCATCTCAGCTGTGGTGATATCAGGATTTTTCATATAAGCAATCACACCGTCCACCACCTCGCCAAAATTGTGTGGCGGAATGCTTGTAGCCATGCCGACTGCTATACCCTCAGCTCCATTTATCAAAAGGTTCGGCACCTTGACCGGAAGCACCTCTGGCTCTTTTTCTGTCTCGTCGTAGTTTGGAATGAAATCAACCACATTTTTGTCTAGATCAGCAAGATATGCTTCCTGTGTGATTTTTTGAAGTCTTGCCTCAGTATAACGCATGGCAGCGGCTCCGTCTCCTTCGATTGAACCAAAATTACCGTGTCCATCGATAAGCGGCATGCCCTTTTTGAAGTCCTGTGCCAAAACAACCATCGCATCATAGATCGATGAATCGCCGTGTGGATGATATTTACCCATTGTATCACCGACTATACGCGCACTCTTTCTATATGGCTTGTCGTACCTGATGCCCAGCTCATGCATATCATAAAGTGTACGCCTTTGTACAGGCTTAAGCCCATCGCGCACATCCGGCAGGGCTCTTGCTATAATGACACTCATCGCATAATCAATATATGATTTCTGCATCAGCTCCGAATATTCGGTCTGAATTATATTGTTGTCTACATTGTTATCTATATTTCTATCCATGTTTTTCTCCAATTATAAATACTGCTTACACTATTCAGAACCACTGAGAAGCAAAAGCAGAAGCGTCATGCTTACACATCCAGCTCCGCGTCATGCGCATGCTCGTATATGAACTCTTTTCTCGGTGGCACATCACTCCCCATAAGCAGTGATGTCACATCATTTGCCAGGCGCCCATCCTCTATTTCAATACGCTTTAACATCCTTGTTGCGGGATTTAGTGTGGTATCCCAGAGCTGATCCGCATCCATCTCTCCAAGACCCTTATATCTTTGCAACGTAAACTTGCCTGTATGTGTCTTTCTGTACTTGTCAAGCTCCGCATCGTCATACAAATATTTTTCCTCGCCCTTTGACGGAATAGCCTTGTAAAGCGGAGGCATGGCAACATATACATGTCCCTCTAAAATAAGCTCAGGCATAAACCTGAAGAACAGAGTCAAAAGCAGTGTGGAGATATGAGCTCCGTCCACATCGGCATCAGCCATAACGATGATTTTGTCATAGCGAAGCTTTGTTATATCAAAATCATTTCCATACCCTTCCGAAAATCCGCAGCCAAACGCATTTATCATTGTCTTTATTTCAGCGTTTGCAAGTACCTTATCAATACTTGCCTTTTCAACATTCAAAATCTTGCCTCGAATCGGCATGATTGCCTGAAACATACGGTTTCTTGCCATCTTTGCCGAGCCTCCGGCCGAATCTCCCTCGACTATGAAAATCTCGCACTTAGAAGCATCCCTGCTCTCACAGTTTGCAAGCTTTCCGTTTGAATCAAAGGAAAACTTCTGCTTTGTGAGCAGATTGGTCTTTGCCTTCTCCTCCGCTTTTCTAATCTTTGCGGCCTTCTCAGCACATGATATTACCGTCTTTAAAACCTCAAGATTCTTGTCAAAATAAAGCGGTACCTCATCATTTGTCACCTTGGCAGTTGCACGGTTTGCATCCTGATTGTCAAGCTTTGTCTTTGTCTGACCCTCGAATCTAGGGTCAGGATGCTTTACTGACACTACAGCAGTCATGCCGTTTCTGACATCTGCTCCGTTGAAATTCGCATCCTTGTCCTTTAATATACCAAGCTCTCTGGCATATGAGTTTATAATACCTGTAAAGGCTGTCTTAAAGCCTGTGATATGTGCTCCACCCTCAGAATTGTATATATTGTTGCAAAAACCAAGAATATTCTCATGGAACTCGCTTGTATACTGAAAAGCCACCTCAACCTTTATATTCTCACTCTCTCCTGTAAAGTAAATGACATCATGCAGCTTTTCTATATTTTTATTTAAATCCTTTACAAAACCGATAATACCCTCAGGCTCATGATACTCAATATGCTCTGTCTCATCGCCTCGTTTATCCTCGTATATGATTGTAAGCTTCGGATTGAGATACGCAGTCTCCTTAAGTCTGTTCTTTACATCCTCTTCCTTGAATCTAGTCTTCTCAAAAATCTCCGGGTCAGGCAGAAAATTAATCCTTGTTCCTGTCTTTTTGGTTTTACCTATAGTAGGAAGCAGGCCATTTTCAAGCTCCACAACAGGAACACCCTTTTCATATCTGTCATGGTGGATAAAGCCATCTCTGCTTATCTCCACATCCATATATGTGGATAGTGCATTTACAACCGACGAACCAACTCCGTGCAGACCTCCACTGGTCTTGTATACAGAATTGTCGAATTTTCCTCCGGCGTGCAGTGTAGAAAATACAACTCGTGCCGCAGAAACGCCCTTTGCATGCATACCTACAGGTATTCCACGTCCGTTATCCTCCACCGTACACGAACCGTTTTTCTCAAGAGTTACCCTTATGGTATCACAGGCACCTGCGAGATGCTCATCTACTGAGTTGTCCACAATCTCATATATCAGATGGTTTAGTCCCTTGGTTGTGACACTTCCTATATACATACCCGGTCTTTTTCTGACTGCCTCAAGTCCTTCTAAAATTGCTATGCTCTTCTCATCGTATGTTTGCTTCTTGGCCATACTTGTCTCCTACTTCTTTAAATTGCGTAATAATTATATTATCTGCCCTGCCTGCTATCCTTGATATGTGCTAACACCATCGTAGCTATTTTGAATATCATAGCATCATCAAAGGTTCTTATATCAAGCCCTATCGCCTTCTCAATACGCTCAAGTCTGTAAACAAGCGTATTTCTATGCACATAAAGCTGTCTTGCAGTCTCTGAAATGTTCAGATTGTTCTCGAAGAACTTGGAGATTGTAGACATTGCCTCCTCATCATCAAGTATCTGTGGCACCTCGTCACCAAAAACCTCACGGATAAACATCTCACACAGGCTCATTGGAAGCTGATAAATAAGTCTTCCTATGCCCAGCCTGTCATATGCCATAATTTCCTTTTCCACATAAAACAGCCTGCCAACCTCAAGCGCCATTTTTGCCTCCTGATAAGACTCTGCAATCTTTGGAAGAACATCCGTCGGATTGCCATAGCCCACCCGTACCTTAATCATAGCCTCTGCAAGCAGATTGTCAACCAGACTTCCTGCAATAGATGAAAGCTTTTCCTGAAGCTTAGCCTGATCTATGTCCTCAACATCCTTTACCAGCACTACATTATGTTCATCCATCGCCACCACAAAATCACCGCTTCTGATATCAGCCAGATTCTTTACAAGCTCAACAGCTATCTCATTGCAGTTCTTTCCGGTATCTATAACATATACTACTCGTTTTCTGTTTTCTATATGTAATTTCTTGGCACGGTTTATTATATCAGAACCAAGCATATTGCCAAGAAGAATATTCTGAATAAAATTATTTCTGTCATATCGCTCTGACTCACCAAGCACAAGTGTACGAAGCTGACAAACTGCCATCCTGCCTATTACAAGATTCTCACTCGTATACTGACAGAACATTACAAGCACATACTCAAGCTCTGAATCAATTTCAACCGCAAATGCTACTGCATCATTTTTTTCCCTAACATCCTCTTCGGATACTATAAACTCCTTCACAAAAATGTCGCTATGTTCCGGTTCTTCCACCGTACCTGTCAGATGCTTTCCCTTGGCTGAGTATAAAATCGCATCAAACGAAGTAATATTTTTTATTTCCTCAAGTGATTTTTTCAGTTTCTGATTCGTAATCATATTCCTATCCTCTCATTACTGTTCTGACGCAGACAAGTAAAAAGTCTCTACAAGTCATAAGCTGTAACCTTGCTATAATTTAACACCGTAACTTAACTTTTCAGAACCTCACATACATTCGCAAAAGAAAACCGGGTGTAAATTATACACCCGGTCTGTCAATTTACAACTATTTAATTTTAACGAACTAGTTGGTAATTGTCAATTCAGTTTCTTTATCAAATACATGAATCTTGTGTGGATCAAATGCAAGCTCAATGTGATCACCGTAACGAGCTGTTGTATCTGAATCAACTCTTGCTGACATATTTGCGCCTGCAACTGTGAAGTATAATAATACCTCTGCACCAAGTAACTCATATCCTGTAACATCTGAATCAATCTTGCATGTAGCAAATTTATCAAGATGCTCTGCTGAATCGTAGATATCCTCAGGTCTGATACCGAATACTACGTTCTTTCCTGCATAACCGCCATCGATAAGCTTCTTAGCCTTTGCCTCTGGAAGCTCAACCTGGTATTTATCGAATTTAAGGAATGCCTTTGCTCCCTCAACAACACACTGAGCATCTACAAAGTTCATCTGTGGTGATCCAATGAATCCTGCAACGAACAGGTTGTTTGGCTGATTGTAAAGCTTCTGTGGGCTGTCTACCTGCATGATAACACCATCTTTAAGAACAACGATTCTTGTTCCAAGTGTCATAGCCTCTGTCTGATCATGTGTAACGTAGATGATTGTTGCACCTAATCTGTTATGTAATGAAGAAATCTCAGATCTCATCTGTACACGAAGCTTTGCATCAAGGTTTGATAAAGGCTCATCCATAAGGAATACCTTAGGATTACGAAC
>ENA-OOWV01001233-OOWV01001233.1-human-gut-metagenome-genome-assembly--contig:-NODE-1233-length-17279-cov-1.784951_pt1 | contig 17279 bp, 17 predicted proteins | sample MGYA00241584_ERZ501337 | MGnify/ENA primary metagenome ERZ501337 (study PRJEB25962, sample SAMEA2042744) | human gut metagenome | biome: human gut; feature: human-associated habitat; material: faeces... | reverse complement strand
TTCCAAACAAGCTTTATATTGTTTGATCGTTTCCTCTAATCCTAAGTACAAAGCATCACAAATAAGCGCATGACCAATCGACACTTCATCCAAAAAAGGAATATTCTTGCTGAAGAAAGCCAGATTCTCCAGACTTAAGTCATGTCCGGCATTGACACCCAAGCCTAAATTCTTGGCAAAACGAGCCGCTTCCACAAAAGGAGCAACAGCAGCATCGCGATCTTTCGGATAAAGAGATGCGTATGGTTCCGTATAAAGTTCGATACGGTCGGTTCCAGTCTTGGCTGCCCACTCTATATTTTCCAACTCCGTTCCTACAAAGATCGAAGTCCGAATGCCATGGTTTGTGAAGCGTTCTACCAAATCCTGCAAGAAAGCATGATTTGTCTTGACATCCCAACCTGCATTTGATGTAATGGCATCAGGAGCATCCGGCACTAAAGTAACTTGCGTTGGTCTTATCTTTAATACCAAATCAATGAACTTATCGCACGGATAACCTTCGATATTAAACTCCGTCCTGATCAACGGCTTTAAGCCGTACACATCACTGTAGCGAATATGACGCTCATCCGGACGAGGATGAACCGTTATACCTTGTGCTCCGAACGCTTCCGCATCCTGAGCAAACTTCAATACATCCGGCATATTGCCACCTCTGGCATTACGGATTGTTGCTACTTTGTTAATGTTTACACTTAAATTTGTCATCGTATATCATTAAATCTTTTTCTTTGATTACTTTTGTACCTAGTAATTTGCAAAATTAGCAGTATTTAGGAAATAAGCAGACAAATGTTGGTGAAAGATTTCATAACAAAGGAAATCCCCGTGTTAAAAAGTTTTGATACGGGTGAGTATGCATTGACCTTGATGGACGACTATAAGCTGAAGCATCTACCCGTTGTATCGGATAATTCATTCTATTACAAAGGAATTATTTCGGAAAAAGAACTGCTTTCGCATACAGACCTATCCATAAATATCGGGAATCTATATTTGGCGGAAGTACCTTCTGTACGGCTCGAAACACATCTTTTTGAAGTCCTGACGCTGATCACCCGCAACAAGCTGAGTATTCTCCCTGTCATATCCGACATGGATGAGTACGAAGGAGTCGTAACCCGCGAACATTTAGTCGATGTCTGTACAGACTTTTTCCAGGCAGACGCACCAGGAAGTACAATCGTTTTGGAAGTTGTTCCTTCTGATTATTCCGTGACGGATATTGCCCGTATCGTAGAATCGAACAATGCGCATATACTTTCCATGCTGACACATCCTGAAGAAAAGAACGGACTACTTTTGATTACCTTAAAACTTGACTCGGAAGATGCCTCTGCCGTTATCCGGAGTTTTGAGCGTTTTAACTATACTGTCCTATGGCACTTTATGGAAAACGGTCTGGTAGATGATATATTTCAACAACGAATGAACGAATTAATACATTACATGAATATATGAAAGTAGGAATTTTTGGCAGTCAATATCAGCAAGAAAAGCAGAGTATCATCCGACGGGTATTCAGTAAACTGACTTCTTTAGAAGCAGAGATTTATGTGGATACACTTTTTCACGACTATCTGCTGGATGCTTTTGGATTTGAGCCACCAATAAACGGCCTCTTAACAGGTGATATTTTCGACCTCGATGTTGCCATCAGCCTCGGAGGAGACGGAACTTTTCTTCGGACAGCAGCCAGAGTCAACCGCCAGAATATTCCTATTCTCGGTATCAATACCGGCCGGTTAGGTTTTCTGGCCGATGTAGGCAGCACAGACGTAGAAGACACGCTCGAAGAGCTTTTCAAACATTACTATAAAGTAGAAGAACGTATTCTGCTCCGATTGGAAACTGAAAGCCGGGCTTACAAAGGTTATAACTATGCGTTGAATGAAGTGGCCGTATTAAAGCGTGATACTTCTTCCATGATTACCATTCATACTTCCTTGAATGGAGAATATCTGACTTCCTATCAAGCAGACGGACTGGTTATTGCAACACCAACCGGTTCAACAGCTTATTCCATGAGTGTAAACGGCCCGATCATTCTACCGCAAGACAATAGCATCGTATTGAGTCCGGTAGCACCTCATTCACTGAATGTTCGTCCGCTGGTAATTCCTAATGACTTTGAGATTACGTTGGGTGTGGAAAGCCGTAACCGTACGTTCCTTATCTCGCTGGATGGAAGATCAGAAATATTCCCGGCTGGAATCCAGCTTAAGGTCAGTAAAGCGGATTATACAACTAAGGTGATCAAACGATATAACCATACATTCTACGAGACACTTCGGGAAAAACTGATGTGGGGAGCAGATGTCAGAATGAAATAAATCAGGCACAGAAGATAAAGCAACCGCAAACGACTTCACAAAGTAGAATCTTGATAGAATTTATCGTTACCTCAGACAAGAGGATATGATTAAAATCCCAAAAGATGTTCTATCAAGATTTTTACTCCTATTCCGATTAGGATAACACCACCTATCAAGTCTAACTTCAAATCCACTTTGTTTCCGACTTTCGCACCAAAGAAAACACCAAAAGAAGAAAACAGGAAAGTCACAATTCCAATTGTCAAAGTAATGACAGACAACGATGTTTGCATAATGGCTAATGAAACTCCTACGGCCAATGCATCTATACTAGTGGCAATTCCTAATCCACAAAGAGTCTTCAGACAAAGCGGATTCATCTTTTTATCCTCTTCTTTTTCCTGACGGCTTTCCCAGATCATCCGCCCACCCAAATAAAGTAACAGCCCAAAAGCAATCCAATGATCGATTGTTTCTATCAGTTTCAGAAAACTAAAACCCAATAAATAACCAACCAAAGTAAACATGGCCTGAAAAAAAGCCAAGACAAACGCAATCTTAACAACCCGGCGCACGGAACATTCCTTCATAACGGCTCCACTAGTCACCGATACAGCCAGACTGTCCATCGACAAGCCGACTGCCAACAACAAGATTTCAAGAAAAGACATACAAGATGAATGAGATATATAGCGTATTAAAAACAGGAAAGATTGTGTCCTGAGGAACAGGACACAATCTTTATTATCTAAGCATTATAATTCTTCTGCAATCTTATAATTATTACGATTAGGAGAACTTCGGGAAATCAATTCTCCGACAAATCCGGATAAAAACATCTGAGTTCCCAAAATCATACCTGTCAGTGCCACATAGAAATAAGGCGAATCCGTTACTAAACGCATTGGCATACCAGCCATCAGAGAAACCATTTTAGCTCCCAATACAATCAGTAAAGAAATGAAACTGACAAAGAACATGACACTTCCCCACAAACCGAAGAAATGCATCGGTTTTTTACCGAACTTAGATGTAAACCAAAGCGTAACCAGATCCAAATAACCATTGACAAAACGATCCAAACCGAATTTGGTTGTTCCATACTTTCGAGCCTGATGATGAACCACCTTCTCTCCTATCTTGGTAAAGCCGGCAATCTTAGCCAGATAAGGAATATAGCGGTGCATGTCATTATAAATCTCGATATTCTTCACCACTATTTTCTTATAAGCTTTCAATCCACAATTAAAATCATGCAGATTATGAATACCCGAGATACGGCGGGCCGTCGCATTAAACAACTTGGTTGGTATTGTCTTTGACAGCGGGTCGTACCGTTTCTTCTTCCATCCGGAAACCAAATCATAACCGTCTTCTGTAATCATCCGATACAATTCGGGAATTTCATCCGGACTATCCTGCAAATCGGCATCCATCGTAATCACAACATCACCTTCTGCACGCTGAAATCCACAGTGCAAACCTGGAGACTTTCCATAATTCCTGCGGAAACGGATTCCTCTTACAACTGATGATTTCTGTCGAAAACCTTCTATGATTTCCCATGAGTTATCGGTACTACCATCATCTACAAAAATAACTTCATACGAAAAATGGTTCTCTTCCATCACACGCTCAATCCAAGCAAACAGCTCCGGAAGTGATTCAGCTTCATTATATAACGGAATTACGACTGATATATCCATATTATTTTATTTATTACCGATGTTTCTTTTATTCCATATCAGCTCTTTCTCCGGCAAACCAAAGCAGCTACAGGAAGAGACAATATGATACCGTAAAATATATTATTCAAAATACCTTGAAGTGCCATGTGAATCGGTGAGAAATTCATGGACTCAATAGAGGAAATGACCTTACTATCTACCTGCATCTGCTTTAAGGAAGCAATTGTCTGCTCTACTGCCGAAGATAAGAAATCAGGAGGAGCTACAAATTGATAAAACACATAATGCATGACAGATACAAGCATAGCAGCAAACAAATAGATAAGGACACCAAACCGCCATGCCTGACTAAATGAAATAACACCTCCTAAATCTTCCCGGTAACGCTTCGTCAGCAAATAAGCCAAATAAGGAACTACCAGCGACATTCCCCAATAGATAACAACTAAATAAGAGAAGCGCATACTGAACATATAGAATATATATTTCACTATCCAGAATATTCCTAAAGAAAAACCATAGGACATAGCAGCCGACATGAGTCCACTATTTTTATTTTCCATACTTCAAATATATCGATTCTTTGCGCGACAAAAATACGTTTTTTAGACTAATCTACAAAAAGCAATGATATTGTTTTCATTATCCTCAGAATGAAAGAAAGCCTTTTACAGCAAGAAAACTGTAAAAGGCTTCCCATCTAAGATAATTACTGTGACCTCGGAGGGGATCGAACCCTCGACCCAATGATTAAGAGTCATTTGCTCTACCAGCTGAGCTACGAAGTCAACACTTTATTTACAATCTCCTTCGCGATTGCGGGTGCAAAGATAGGAACATTTTTTGAAATACCAAAAACTTTCCTACCTTTTTCTACAAATTAATCATCAAACTCATAAACATCCGAAGGAGTCGTTCGCTTCAATGCTACCAACGAAACATCCTTTCCGACACGGATTCCTTCTTCAAAAAGACGGATATCCACTGTCTTATAAGCCAGTTCCGGATGGTTGTTATCCCGACTTAAATGGCAAAGCCAGATATTCTTCAAATCGAGTGTATAATGTGTTGCCAAAAATTCGGCAGCTTCCTGATTACTCAGATGCCCGATTGGTCCGGCTACCCTTTCTTTCAAGAACTGCGGATAATTTCCATACCGAAGCATTTCATCATCATAATTGGCTTCAAGCACCAAATGATTCGCCTTACAGATGTATTCACTGACTTTCTCATTGATATGGCCGACATCGGTTGCAATTGTGAAACGATGCTTTCCATACTTTATATAATACCCGACACTGTCGGTACTGTCGTGAGGAACAGGGAATGCTGTTACTTCAAAATCCCGGATAAAGAATGGGACTTCTTTCTCAATGACCCGCTTAGAGGTTGTAAGAGTTTCTTCCACATACCGGCTTTTTGCTATTCCCCGGTGAACACCTTCGGTTGTATATACCGGAATACTCATTTTTTCTCCCAAATAACCTACCGTCTTAATGTGGTCTGCATGGTCGTGTGTGACCAAGATAGCCACAATCTGCGATAAATCAATGGAACGATCTTTCAATACCTTTTTGATAGTACGGATACCGATTCCGGCATCAATCAGCAATCCGTACTCCAGCGTCCCCAAATAGTAGCAATTACCACTGCTACCACTAGCCAGGCTAAAAAAAATCAATTTCATATATTGTTCTATTTTTTATTCTTCTTCAAGAGCGCACAAACGAATCGGGAATGGTTATTTCACCTATCAGCGAACAATTCATATGCTCTTTTACCTCATTCGGAGTTAATCCGTGCCCAAACAGGAACATCAGTTTGGTCACGGCACTTTCCGTTGTACTGTCATACCCACTGATAACACCTATCTCGAGTAATTTCTGCCCGGTTTCATACCGATGCATCTCAACACTTCCTGCCCGACATTGCGTAACGTTTACGATAACCACTCCACGTCCAACGGCTTCTTCCAACATTTGCAAGAACCACTTGTCAACGGGCGCATTTCCGCTACCGAATGTTTCCATCACAACACCCTTCAATCCGGGAATGTTCAGAATAGATTCAACTACCGAGGGCGATATTCCCGGGAAAAGCTTCAGGATGGCAATATTCCGATCCAATAAATAATGAGGTTTCAAAGGTCTGCGAGATACCGGATAATAAATCTGAGTCACGTCATACTTGATATGAATACCGGCATGTGCCAACGAGGGATAATTATACGAACGGAAGGCATTGAAGTTATCCGCATTGGCCTTACAGGTACGATTGCCGCGCATCAATTCATTCTCAAAGAATACGCAGACTTCCGGAACTATCGGGAAACCGTTCTCTTTGGCAGCAGCAATCTCTATGGCGGTAATCAGGTTTTCCTTCCCGTCCGTCCGCAACATACCTATTGGCAACTGAGAACCGGTCAGAATCACCGGCTTAGTCAGATTCTCCAACATAAAGCTCAGGGCCGAAGCCGTATATGACATGGTATCCGTTCCGTGCAGGATCACAAATCCGTCATACTTCTGATACGTATCCGCAATAATCTTTACGATTTTCATCCACGAATCAGGCCCCATGGCTGATGAATCCAATGGCGGATCAAACTGATAGGTATCAACATGGTGTCCCAAGAACTTCAATTCCGGAACATTCTCGGCCAAATGCTGAAAGTCGAATACTTCCAACACTCCGGTTTCCGGGTTTTCAATCATACCGATTGTTCCACCTGTATATATCAATAAGATAGATGCCTGCTGCTTATTATCCGTCATAACCTTTGTTTTTGAATCACAAAGATAACCAAACTAGCGGAAATTTCCTCTATCTTGGGAAAAGAATCTACCCTATTGACTTTCTAATTTGATTCCAACGAGAATCAAAATCGATTCTCGTTTATCTTGAAAACATTCTTCGTTTATCTAAATAGGACATCCGGACAAAGGGAGAAACCATTATTCCTCCCCTTTCAAAGCCGGCAAACTGATATGATACTTGACCGCTACGACACGTGCGATAAAAACAGATGCCGCCGATACGAATTGGGTAAGAGGAAGAGGCAACTCAAAGCAAGTACAGAGATAATAAATCAGTCCGCCGAATACGCAGGCCAAAGCATAAATATCTTTCCGGAAGATAAGAGGCTCTTCGTTAATCAGAATATCTCGCATCATACCGCCAAATGCTCCGGTAATCGTTCCCATGACAACGGCCACCCACATCGGAAAACCGAAGTCGAGCGTCTTGGCAATACCCACCACAGCAAAAAGCCCCAGCCCGATGGCATCAAATATAAAGAATGTATTATTCAGGCGAACGACATATTTCCGGAATACCAATACAAACAACAGAGCTAAGCCGGAAATAACCAAATAAGATAATTGCAACATCCAGAAAGGCGTAGCATTCAACAACACATCTCGAATGGTTCCACCACCGACGGCTGTTACCACACCCACAACATAAGCCCCGAACCAGTCGAATTTCTTGGCAGATGCCAAACGGATTCCACTGATTGCGAAAGCAAATGTTCCTACATAATCACATAAAGTAATGAAGTCTATCATTTTATTTTTTAGGCGCAAAGATAAGAACTGTTTTCTATCCAAACCAACGTATTGGCTGAAAAAGCCCTTCTGTCTTGCGAAAACAAATACTTTTATAGTGATATTGACCATTGATATAAAAAGATTTTTACAGATATTTGCCGTTCTAATTCAAACTATCGACACATGAAGCTCAAGTATCTACTTATTATATTCTTATCTATCTTTACTTTCAGATACAGTTATAGCCAAGAATACTTGCCTCAGATGGAATCTCGTTATTTCACCAGTGATTCGATCTCTGTATTGAAACCCAAACCTTTTTGGGCTGCCGGCGAAGTTATCGGAACCAATCTGGCAGTATGGGCTTTTGACCGTTATGTAGTAAAAGAAAGCTGGGCTCGCATCAATTGGAACACCATCAAAAGCAATTTCAAGCGTGGACCGGTATGGGACAGCGATAAATTCACCACCAATCTGTTTGCTCATCCGTATCATGGCGGATTATATTTCAACGCAGCACGTAGTAATGGCTTGAACTTTTGGCAATCCATACCTTATTCGGCTGGCGGAAGCCTGATGTGGGAGTTTTTCATGGAAACGGAAGCTCCTTCCATTAATGACATGATGGCTACTACTTTCGGAGGAGTTGCCTTGGGAGAAATCACCTACCGGTTGTCGGACTTATTTATCGATAACCGGACAACCGGCTGGGAACGTGTCGGACGCGAATTGCTTACCGGCATCATTTCGCCCATGCGGGGAATCAATCGTCTTATCACCGGCGAATCCTGGAAACGGAGAAGTTATAAAGGTCGCAGCTATTCGAATGTTCCCGTCAACTTGATCCTCAGTATGGGTCTGCGGTTTCTGGCAGACGAAGAGAAATCGAGAAAAGGCTCTTCCAGTTTGCATTTTGATTTAGCCTTGAATTATGGCAATCCATTTAATGATGAGAATTATACACCCTACGAATGGTTTCGCTTCAAACTGGGTATGGATGTAATTAATCAGCCTCTCATCAACCAGGTAAATGCAATCGGAGCCTTGTGGGGAAAGAATATATGGCAGAAAGACAACCGCTCACTGATGTTCGGAATCTTCCAGCATTTCGACTATTACGATTCTGATATTAACTCGAAAAACAGCCAGCTAATTGCTCCTTACCGTATATCCGAAGCGGCCGCAGCCGGTCTGGGCGCTATTTATTATAAGAATCCGGATCCGGGAAACAAGACATTGGTATATGGCGAATTATACACCAACGGAGTTGCTTTGGGAGCTAGTCTCTCGGACTATATGAAGTTGGGCGAACGCGATTATAATTTGGGAAGTGGATATAGTATCAAGGGCGGGGTCGGTTTGATTTATAACAAACAGTTAGCTCTCTTGCTTAACCTGGAAAACTATCATATCTTTACCTGGAAAGAATACGATCCGGACTTAGACTGGAGCACGGTTGATCCGAATGAATTAAGTGTGCAAGGCGACAAAAGCAATGCCCGACTGACGGTATTCTCCATTCTTCTGGCCTATCAGTTCAAGAAACAATGGAGCATTGCTCTTTCCAATCGTTTCTTCAACCGGAAAACGGATTACAAATATCACGATACAGTAGATTACGCTACATACGATCTGATGCTAAAAGTGGGGTATCGTTTATAACCCCACTTTTCTATTTTCATTTTTTACCTCATCAACGTTTGGACATCATTTCCCTTCCTTCTTCCGCTTCTTCCAAAGCTGATAGCTATTGATGATATTTTGCCATAAAACGTATGAACCGGGAGCCAACGACGATACCGGATCCAAATACGTATAAGCCATCCAGATTGCCAAGACGGTATTCTTTTGTCCCAAGGCCTGGCCTGCACTGATCCGGTCGTGGTAATGCGTACCAATCTTCTTTCCCAACAAGAATTGGACAGCACAAGCAAACAAGCCGGCTAAAGCGATCAGTATCTTGACAGATGCAGGAGTATCACTTTCTACCAACGATTTAAAGGTCTGTGCCGTTACGATGGTTAAAGCAACAGCCCACAGATAAAAAGCCAAGTCATGCATATTCAATAACCATTGATGTATTTTCGGCAAATACAGACGAATCAGCCAGGCAGCAAAGAACGGACACAGTAATAATGGAAAGACTTTACTTAATATCTTCAAGAAAGCGGTAAAGAAAGACAAATCGGCATGTGGTTCAACCAATGGGAACAATAAAGGCACAGCCACAGCGGCCAAGATATTGGATAACAACGTATAGGTTGTCAGCGCAGAAACACTACCTCCCAACTTACCGGTAATAACCGCAGCAGCCGTAGCAGTCGGACAAATCAGACAAACCATCGCTCCTTCGAATACTTCCCGATAAGCCACATCCAGTTTACTCAACAATAAAACAGCTACCATCAGCAGACAAGAGCATATCTGAAACAGAAGCAACCAGCCATGCCAGCGCACCGGCAGTAAATCCCGAACATTTACCTTACAGAAGGTAAGCAGTAACTGGGCAAAAATCAATGTAGGAGTCAAGAAGGCTATTAAACTATTTACGAAGGGCTTTGTCGGTTCTAACAAAGGGAGATTTACAAACAATAGATATCCCACGACACCAGCCAACATAGCAATGGGCAAGGTCCAGTTCTTGATGAAATTCAACATAACTTTATTGTATCATTTAAATCGGGTGCAAAATAAACGATTATTTTCTGAAAAACAGCAGAAGATGCACAGAGAATAGGCCGTAAGCAACATATCTGATTTGTAGAAAAACAAAGGCTGCGAGATTCACATCTAGCAGCCTCCTACACTAACCCTTAACTTTAACCAATGAAAAACAATAATCTATTTATTTCAATACAGCTAACGCTGCTTCATAATTGGGCTCGTTTATAATCTCAGATACCAATTCTTCATAAATTACTTTTCCGGCTTCGTCAACAACGATAACACCTCGAGCCAACAGACCTTTCAATGGACCATCCGTCATCAACATTCCGTAACCATCTTCAAAACAAGAACAACGGAAAGCAGATAAACTGATCACGTTATCGATACCTTCCGTGGTACAGAAACGTCCTTGCGCAAAAGGCAAGTCTTTTGATACGGCAAGCACCACAGTATTAGGAAGAGAAGCGGCTTCTTTATTAAAACGTCTTACCGAATTTGCACACACAGGTGTATCTAAACTGGGGAAGACATTCAAGACTACACGTTTGCCTTTCAAATCATTTAAAGATAATTCGGACAAATCGTTTTTAACACCTCTGAAATTGGGAGCTTCTGCTCCTACTTGGGGTAAGTTTCCGTTCGTATGAACGGCCATCCCTTTAAATGTTATTTCTGCCATGGATTTTTGTTTTCTATTATTAAACATTACCAAAGCGTTACAAATATAATACGCTTTTCATTTACCAAACAAGCATTTCCGCAAAAAGTTCCCCGTTTTAACTTCTTTTAAGCAGTGTGTTTTTGACATGAAAAATATGGTTATACAGCTTCGTTCATCCGAAACATTCATTAATTTTGGCAGCCTTTAAAGAGGAAACAGATTCGTATAAATCAAAAACAAACAATATGGATTGGATTATTCTCATTTTATTATTCTTGGTATTACTTTTCCAGTTTTTCATCTGGAAACGGATTTCTGAGAGAGAATCGGTAAATCAAACAGACTTGTTACGTCGCGATATCCAGCAGGGCTTTGAACGGATTGAAAAGAATTTCCGCGAAGATTTCAAACTGAACCGCGAGGAAAGTCGTATGGTAGCCAAAGAGAACCGGGCGGAACTGACGAATTCGATGAATGACTTCCGGGTAGCATTCGACCGGGGAATTGCCAGTTTCAATGCGTTGCAACGGGAAAAGTTTGCTTCACTGAACGAACAACAACAGCTTTTGGTGAATCATACGGAAAAAAGACTGGAAGAAATCCGCATCACGGTAGAAGAAAAGTTACAGAAAACCCTCAACGAACGTATCAGTCAGTCGTTCCGCCTCGTCAACGAACAGCTGGAGAATGTGCAGAAAGGTTTGGGAGAAATGCAGACTTTGGCGCAAGATGTGGGCGGATTGAAACGGGTATTAAGCAACGTCAAGACGAGAGGAAACATCGGAGAAATACAGTTAAGCATGTTACTTGAGCAACTGTTGGCTCCCGAACAGTATGAAGCCAATGTAAAAACCAAGAAAGGTTCGGACGCGTTGGTCGAATTTGCCGTCAAGCTGCCGGGTAAAAACGAACTCACCGATTGTGTTTACCTACCCATCGATGCCAAGTTTCCGAAGGATATGTACGAACAACTACTCGATGCATACGATACAGCCGACCCGCAACAAATCGAAACAGCCGGGAAAAACCTGGAAACAACCATCCGGAAGATGGCGAAAGATATTTCAGACAAATACCTGGATCCGCCAGCTACGACCGAATTCGGGATTATGTTTCTGCCTTTCGAAGGGATATATGCCGAAGTGGTTCGCCGGTCGGCCTTGCTGGAAGATTTACAACGTCATTACCGCGTCGTAGTTACCGGTCCAACAACCTTGGCAGCCATCCTGAACAGTTTGCAGATGGGATTCCGTACCCTTGCCATTCAGAAATATTCGGGTGAGGTTTGGAAAATACTGGGAGCTGTCAAGAAAGAATTTGAATCGATGGGCGGAATGCTGGAAAAGGCAAAGAAACATCTGGAAACTGCCAACGGACAAATCGACAATGTCTTGGGAGTTCGTACCCGTGCGATCCAACGCCGCCTGAAAGATGTGGATACATTAAGTGCCGAAGATGCCCGAAAAATCATTCCGGAAATCGGACCGCTGGAGGAAGAGGAAAAAGAATAAACGAGTCAATCCCGTTTAGAAATAAGTTTTATACGAGTCAACTGCTTTTATATATAATGGGAATCCGAGGCAACTAAATTCATAAAATAAAGCTTCTAATTCCTTTAGAAAGCAATTTTTTACCGTTTCACCCGGGTGGAACGATCTCTTCACAGTTGTGGAACGATCGTTCCACCTACGTGAGACGATCGTATCACAAGGGTGAAACGATAAAAATATAACGGGAAATCGGAATAAAGTCCGTTTATATTGGCATTAACAAACGAAAGGAAGAGCAAAGCACCTCGCATCATCTGTTTTATTCAGTCCTAAAAATGAGTTTTATTGAGAGGAGAATTTTTGATACACCATCTGAAGAACCAGCGAAAGGACAATCAGTGCCAAGCCCATATAAAAGGCTGTTCCCAACATTTTATCTTCGTCAAACAAAAGAACTGCCAGCAGAATACTGTAAACAGGCTCTAAATTAAAACTGAGGCTCACGGTAAAAGCACTGATCACCTTCTGAGCCCGGTTTAATAACAGGCACATACAAACCGTACAGCCCAAGGCCAACAGGAACAGAAACACAAAATCTTCGGATGTAGGAAGCAAGGAAAGCGAAGATTTACTTGCATGATAAAAAGGGAGCAGTAATCCTATGGCAAAAGTTCCACCTACCATCTGCAAAGCCGTTGTCTTTACAACCTGTCCCGACTGGTTAACACGTTCGTTCAACGTAGCATAGAACGCAAACAGCAAAGACGAAACAATTCCCAATACAATACCAATACGAAAAGAAGCATCAAAATGGAATATCAGCGAAATACCTGCCAAAGTCAGTGAACTGAGCAACAGTTCAACCCACGAAATCCTATTCCGGTTTATCCAGGGTGAAATAAGAGCCGTAAAGAAACCTGACAAACAAAAGCAAACTACTCCAACCGATACGTTCGCATACTTGATGCTTCCATAGAAAAATATCCAATGAAAAGCCAATAACACTCCAAGCCACAGAATATGACTATCTTTTCTACCAACGATAATCCTGCCATACTTTATGAACAAAAGGAATAACAGCATCACACTTGCCAACAGCATCCGATATCCGGTGATCAATACTGGATCCAACGATATAAGATTTCCGAAGATACCGGAACAAGAAGCCAACAAAACAGCAAGATGTAATTGCAAAAAGGCCTGCTTCATCGCCAAACGAATTAAACTCTAATTCTTTTTTCTTCAATAAGCCATTCAGGAACTCATTATTCCCCTACACCCCAATTCTTATTGGGCTGATCGGACAAAGTAAGCTCCAATACACCGCCTTGTACAACGTCCTGATAATCGATATAGCATTTTGTATAAGGCTTACCGTTCAGTGTAGCAGACTGAATATACGTATTCTGCGGAGATTGCCCCTTGACACGGATCGTAAACACCTTGCCTCCAGCCAGCCGAAGTGTTACTTTGTCGAATAAAGGTGCGCTTAGTTCCATTCGTGTATCACCTGGACAGATCGGGTGCATTCCGATGGATGCCAACACATACCAGGCCGACATCTGTCCGACGTCTTCATTACCCACCAAGCCTTTCACTTCATTCTTATAAGCCTTCTGGCAGATAAAGCGTGTCCAGTACTGCGTTTTCCAAGGTTGTCCCAACCGATTGTACAGGAAAGGAACATGATGTACCGGCTCATTCGCATGATTATAGAACTGATTCCAAAGAAAGTCGGTCGGCGTATGGGCAAACATATAATCCAGTTCTTCAATCGTCTTTTCCCGTCCGCCCATCAATTGAGTCAGGCCTTCGATATCATGCGGAACAAACCAACCTTGCTGGAAAGGATTCGACTCCACACTTCCATAACATTCCGTCAACCTTCCTTTTTCGGGCCAAGGCAAGAAAGTCCCCTTTTCATCCTTCTGTCGGAAACTGCGATGCTCGGCATCATAAATATGCTGATACGATTTAGCCAGCTTCCGGTAATGCTGTTCTTCGGAAGTCTTGCCCAAAGCCTTTGCCAATTCAGCCATACACCATTCGGTATAAGCATACTCAAGCGTCGAAGAAATCGAACCCGGCACATAACCATACTTGGCATTACCAAACAGGCGCGAAGATTCTTGTGCATATTGCCAAGCCTTCTCCAAATCATAGTTCCGTATACGCTTCTTATAGGCATCAACCAGTACAGAAATAGCCGGATTTCCGATCATACATCCACTATAGGCATTCTGGAACTCCCAACGTTCCAAATAACCTTTTCCACTCTCATCGGCCAACGTAATCAACGAATTGAGCATATCACTGATCACATCCGGACGAATCAAAGTCAGGAGTGGCATCTCGCTGCGGAAAACATCCCAACCACTGAAGATCGTCCGTTTCTGGAAACTACCCGTCTGATAAATCTTCTTGTCTCCGCCCATATACTCGCCATTCGTATCCGAATACAAACGCGGATCGATCATCGTACGATACAAAGCCGTATAGAAAATATGCTTCAGCTCTTCATCATCCGAGGCCACTTCCACTTTCGACAACGCCTCATTCCAAGCCTGCTGATTGGATTGCAATACCCGTTCGAAGTCCCAATCAGCTATTTCGGTCCAGATTCTCACGTGCATTCTCTTCGCTGACGAAAGAGATACCGGCTTTCATCAAGACCACCTCATCTTTAGTTGTTTCAAACTCGGTAAAGAAACCGAGATGTTTCCCTTCAAACGAAGAAACCTGCCGGTGAATCTCGGCAGCCGAAGCATGCCTGCCCGCCGAGCTACCGTCGCTTCCGTCCGAATCCGGTAGTCCGACAAATAAACGGAATAATATCCTGCCTGGGCATATTCCGATGCTTTATCGTAACGCGAACGATAACCGGCATCCGGATTCTCCAATTTTCCGGAATTTGTATGCATCGGTCCGATCGTTGGCATAACCAGGAAATTCCCTAAATCGCCATACCAACCGATTCCACTCATCTGCGTAAAGGCAAAACCTTCGATACTTTCATGCTCATCACTGTAGCCCGAACCATTATCACCTCCGGTAATCGTATTCGGACTCAGCTGTACCAACCCAAAAGGATAAGTCGCTCCCGGGATAGTCTTTCCCAATCCATGATAAGCACCGGCATCCCGCACATTCGTACTTGCACCGATAAAAGGATTCACATATTCGGCAGCACGTTTCTCTTCTTGCATCTCCGGTTGCAAGGCTTCCGCCTACCAGGAACAAGTCAGCAACACCGAAAACAAAACAGCTTTTACCATCATCATTCCCTTTCTGATTACTTAGAACTTTCTGTTTCCAGTATTTTCTTCAGTTTCGCTACAATATCCGGATGTTCGGATGCGACGTTATTCTTCTCGCCAATATCTTCTTTTAAATGATAAAGCTGATCTTCCGGACTATTTCCTAATTCGGTATTCGTCAGTTTGGCATACGCCGGCTTATTATTCGGTGTGATATACTTCCATTGTCCGTCAGACACCGACAATGCTCCGGCAAATTCAATCACATAATCACGACCTTTGGTATCTTTACCCAAGAAAGCATCCAGATAATCCTGACTGTCCACTCCAGCACCAGCTTCCAACGTCTTCCCCATTAGCTTAGCCATCGAAGCATACAAGTCAATGTGCGAAACCAACGCATCCGATACAGCCGACTTGACTTGTTTCGGCCAAGATACAATCAGCGGAACACGTGTTCCTGCCTCAAAGTTGCTATATTTTCCACCACGGAATTCACCCCAAGGGCGATGATTTCCCAACAATTCTACAGCCCGATCCTGATATCCGTCATCTACCACCGGACCATTATCACTGGTAAGTACAATCAATGTATTTTCTGCCAAGCCGTTTTTCTCCAATGCCTTCATGATCTCTCCTACAGTCCAGTCAAACTGCAACAAAGCATCTCCGCGGAAGCCCATACCGCTTTTACCTTGAAAACGAGGATGCGGATAACGAGGAACATGTACATCGTTCGTTCCTACATACAAGAAGAACGGTTCATCCTTATGACGGTCGATAAACTGTACAGCTTTCGTTGTGATACTATCCGCAATAAACTCATCTTCCCACAAAGCCTGCTTACCACCTTTCATATACCCGATACGGGAAATTCCGTTCACAATCGCCTGATCATGCCCATGATTGACACTCGGCTTCAGCTTTGTCAATAATTCCGGATGATCTTTTCCTAAAGGTTCTCCCGGGAACGGCGTTGTATAACTCACTTCAATCGGATCATTCGGATCCAAATTGACAATCCGTTGATTCTCCACCCAACAACACGGAACACGATCGCCCGTTGCTGCCATAATATAAGAATATTCAAACCCAATATCTTTTGGTCCCGGTGTAATGAAACCATTCCAATCCTGTTCACCCGTCTTATTTGCCAAGCCCAAATGCCATTTGCCAACTGCACCCGTCGCATAACCGCACGACTGGAACATATCAGCTACTGTAGGCTGTTCAGGACGAATCACCATACCAGCATTTCCGGCAGCAATACCCGTATCATTTCTTCTCCAGGCATAATGTCCTGTAAACAACGAATAACGGGAAGGCGTACTGGTAGCCGCTACGGCATGAGCATCCGTAAAACGAACCCCTTGCGAAGCCAGTTTATCCACATTCGGCGTACTTATCTCTGTCGCGCCATTGCAACTAAAGTCACCAAAGCCAATATCATCGGCCACTAAAAAGATTACATTCGGTTTTTGTATTTCAGCAGAAGAGTTTTCCTTCTTGGATTGGGCCGTACATGAAGCCAATAAAGCCGCAGCAGCCCCTAAGATTAATACGGATTTCATCGAATTCTATGTTTAAGATTAATAATGCGAATCAGGAGTTGAAAAATAACTTCTAATTCCTGTTTTAAAAGTTTGCAAT
>ENA-OOWV01001231-OOWV01001231.1-human-gut-metagenome-genome-assembly--contig:-NODE-1231-length-17289-cov-1.991877_pt1 | contig 17289 bp, 16 predicted proteins | sample MGYA00241584_ERZ501337 | MGnify/ENA primary metagenome ERZ501337 (study PRJEB25962, sample SAMEA2042744) | human gut metagenome | biome: human gut; feature: human-associated habitat; material: faeces... | reverse complement strand
TGCAATGCCGGGAACTTTTTTCGCAATATCGGTATTAATGTTCTTGATCCTTGCATACGCATGAGGGGAACGTAAAAGCTTTACGATCAAACAGTCTTTTGTCGCAAGATCATCGGTATAAACCGGTTGCCCGCTCAACAAGGCATAGGCATCCTTTTTCACAATAGGTTTTCCAATTGATTTCATCCTAGACACCTCGATTCAAATACTTGGTAATTGCACGCATCTGTGCCATATAACCAGTACAACGGCATAAATTTCCTGCCAAATAATTCTTAATTTCTTCCTCACTTGGATTCTTTAACTCTTTTTCCATTGCCAATACATTCATGATCAAGCCTGGTGAACAAAAGCCACACTGCTCAGCACCTTCATTTGCCATAAAATCTGCGAATACTTTGGCCTCTTCCTGCAAACCTTCCAAAGTCATAATTGAATGATTATTAGCTCGTGCAGCCAAGATACTACAAGATAAAACCGGTTTTTCATCCATCCAAACGGTGCATAAACCGCAGTTGCTGGTTTCACACCCTCTTTTAACACTGTAACATCCGTGTTTTCTTAAAAAATCAATCAATAATAGATCACAAGAAACATCATCTTTGATCAATTTCCCATTTACCTTAATTTGTACCTGCATCCTGTGATTCCACCTTTCTTAATGCACGAGCTGTCAATACTTTGACCAGATGACTGCGATACTCTTTAGATCCGCGCATATTGGATCCACAAATAACCTTATCCTGGATCATAGAAGCTACTTTATCAATATCATCAATTTCAACATCATAGCGAGTCGCTACACCCGGTCTTGCTCCTACACAAATATGATATTGATTTGATTTAGACACCGACACATTCAACACAGAAATATCTGTTGCGGATCGTCTTAAACACACAAAAGCACTCTTCCAATCATTCTTCTTGATTGTTATATGTGTAATGATATCCCTTTGAATATTTGATTTAGAAAACTCCTGAATGCTCATTTCACCTGCATGATATAGATGTACACTTGCATCAAGACACATCAAAGCACAGAGGACATCAGAAAAGCCAAAGCGAGAAAAAACACTTCCGCCAATCGTTGCCAAGTTTCGCAACTGCACACCTACAATATCTTTAAGGGCATCATGAAGTACATTTCCCGTTGCCTTATTTAATTGTTCATGTAACTCTAATTCTCTTAAAGTAACCATAGCTCCAATCTTGAAACAATCTTCTTTTTCTTCGATTTGATCAAGACCTAAACTTGAAAGATCAATGGCCTCAGGCACGACTTTATCTTCCATTTTCAACCAGATCATTCCACCAATGATACAGTTTTTAGGATTCTTCATCAAAGCAGCATATGCTTCATCAAGAGATTGAGCACATGTATAGTTTTGAATTTTTAGCATATTATCCTCCTATAATATATTTTTATTGAGTATCTCTTTTAATAATACCATTAAGGAATAAATAAATGAATATAGAAAAAGGCATAATGAAAATTTCCTTATTTACGTGAAGTGAAAAAGTAAATTCCACACCTAGAAAAATTTCGTTGATTTCACTTTTACAGAATTTCAACTTTCTTTTTTATAGCATTTTTTCTTACAATTTCTTCATCTCCTACTGTCTTTGTTTAGGAGGTATTCATCATGGCTAACAATAAGCATCTTACCCTTTCAGATCGTATCATCATTGAAAAAGGTTTGAATAATAACTCTTCCCGTAAATCCATTGCCGATACCCTGGGCATGGATAAATCCTCTATCTGCAAGGAAATTAAAAATCATTCTTTCTTTAAAAAATTCTCTCGTTCCGGTGTTTCTTCCTACGGTACATATGACTGCGTCCATATCGAACGTTGTGGATTCAATTCTTTCTGTCCCAATGCCTGTAATAAAAGAGTTCCCATACCCTGTAAAACAAAAGATTCTTCCAGCGGTGTCTGTAATGGATGTGATAAAAAATCTTCCTGCAAGCTCACTAAAAAAATTTATGAGGCTCAAACAGCACAGGATGAATACGAATATACTTTGAAAGATTCTAGAACGGAGTGAAATATATCTTCCCTGGAAGCCAGAGATTTAGCCGAAACCCTCAAGCCGCTCCTTGAAAAAGGGCAGTCCATCGCTCATATCCTCATGACGCATCCAGAAATCAAATACTGTGAAAAGACGATCTACAACTATATCGAGCAGGGCGCTTTTGAACAGTTTGGTATCAAGAACATTGACCTTCGAATCAAGGTGCGAAGAAAACCTAGCAAGAAGAAAGGCATCTATAAGCCAAGAAAGGACAAGAAATATCTGAAAGGTCGTACCTACAAGGATTTTGAAAACTACATGGCTCAGCATCCAGAGGCTTCTGTGGTCGAGATGGATACGGTATACAATGATGTTTCAAACGGTCCTTTTATTCAGACATTCCAGTTCGTGAAATATCATTTCATGAAAGGGATATTTCATGCGTGCAAGAATTCGGATGAGATGTACAAAGGTGTATATTTGATATATTCTGCCTTGGGTGAAAAAGACTTTAAAAATTTATTTGAAGTCATTCTTACGGATCGAGGCAGTGAATTTGTATGTGCGCAAGATATGGAGAAACTGGGTTGTCATGTATTCTATTGTGATCCTATGGCCTCCAGTCAGAAGCCCCATGTAGAAAACAATCACAATTTATTCCGCTATGTCTGTCCCAGCGGAGCAGATTTAAAAAAAAATAGGACTTCGGTCCCAGGAAGATGTAGATCTCATCTTCTCTCATGTGAACTCCTATAAAAGAGAATCACTGATGGGAAAAAGTCCTATCGAGGTCTTTAATTTCTTTCATGACGATTCTAATATTTTAGAAAAACTGGAAATTAAAGAAATAGATTCAGAGAGTATAGATTTGACTGTGAATCTAATAAAAAAATAAACAATCAAAAATCTTAACAGCAGGAGATTATTCAACCACAATAACAACCGGACAGTGGAATTTAGTCATACATTTTAAAAAATGTAGATTTCAGTGTCCTTTTTGAAGTGCTTGAAATAAGTCTTACTGTTGATACAAGTATATCAAAGTTTCAAGATAAATCATTAAAAAAGTTCAATATCTTCTTTTGGATACTGAACTTGTATGAGTTATTTCCACTTTTCAAAATTTCTTTCTAGGTGTGGAATTTACTTTTTCACTTCACGCAAATAAAAGAGTCTATTATCTACATCAATTTTCAATCAAAAAAAGCAAATAAGAAAACTTATTTGCTAATACACAATATAAATATATAATATTGAAAAGCTTTGAATCAAACAATTATAATCTTACTGTAATTTTATTCATTTCTACTAAACGCACAAATGTATCAACACAAAGAGGGTCAAATTGTTTACCTGCCTCTAATTTTAAAATGTTTAAAGCTTGTGAAACTGGCATTTCTTTTTTATAACTTCTTTTAGAAATCATCGCATCAAATGAGTCAGCAACACACAAAATTCTTCCAAGCAAAGGTATATCTTGACCTCTTAGTTGGCGCGGATATCCATGACCATCGTATCGCTCATGATGTGAAATTACTGCTGGAACAACATATTCCATCGCTGGTAAATGTCGAATTATGTCTACTGCATTTTCTACATGCTGTTTTATTATTCTATACTCTTCCTCGGTTAACTTACCTGCTTTATTCAGAATCTTTTCAGGAATACTGATTTTTCCAATATCATGTAACAACCCTGCTTCATATACCATACTTACCAATTCTTCTGATAATCCCATCTCTTCCGCAATTGACTTAGCATAATAAGCTACATTTTGTGAATGCGAAAAAGTATAATGATCTTTAGCGTCAATTGCAGCTGTTAAGGCATAAATAGTGGAGGCATATAAGTCATATTTACTCTGATAATTCCCGTTTGTCGCCAAACGATTTTTCACTTCTTCAGAATAAATATGCACTCCATTTTTCCCTGATCTTTTTACTCCTGATACTGCCATCTCTGTATTTGAAAACAATTCATGACAACTACTTGCTAAATATGGAGATGCACAAACTCCAACACTTAATGTTACATGACCTACAAATTGAAATCCTGTCTGCTTTGATTGAATTTGCTTTAATATTTTTTCAACTAAGATTTTTGCAGAAGAAATATCATATTCCGGTAAAATAATACCAAATTCTTTTTCTCCAATTCTAGCAACGTGGCCAAAATTTATAACAGCCGTTTGAAAAGTATTCGCAATAGCCCACAGCAGATTATCACCTTCTTTTTGTCCATACATTTGATTATATAGACGAAAATCATCGATATTTGCTATAGCTAAAGCTAAAGATGTATTTCTATATTTTTTATACTCTTCATCTAACAATTCATGAAAATATTTGCGATTATATACACCTGTTGTTTCATCCATTCTTGCTTCCATATAAGCCTGTTCGTATTTTTGAGCATTATTTAATGCCACAGATGTAATCGTTAATGCAGATTGTAAAAAAGTTAAATCTTCGTTCTTAGATTTCGTTTTACCAATAACATTTAAAATTATAAAACCAATCAGATGATCTTTAAAAATCAATGGTGCGATATATTGAGCATGCATCGAACTAAAAAATTGTTTTTCTTTTTCCCATACACCTCGATAATAATTGCTTTTTTGAAAATCTTCCCATCTAACAATTGAATTAGTTTCTTTCATATACGTTGCCAGAGGATGGTTCTCATCCAAACAAAAGTCTAAACATTCTAAAGGATTACTTGAAAAAACCACTTGATAACCTGATTTGTCTACCAAAGTAAAAGCAACCATATTCCAGTTTTTTAACATCTGCTTAATCAATATATTTAACGATTCAAAAATTTCGTTCACCCTTAAAAGTTGAGTAACATTAGACGTGTAGTTAGCTAATGCATCATTTTGTACTTGTTCTTCCTGCAAGAAAAAATTTGCTAAAAAAGAATTTAAAGCCATATACAAAATAATAGTCATAACCAACATGGCAATACCGACAAAAACAAAAATTTCATAAGATTTTAACATTAATACATTTGACATCCAAACTTGTAATTTAAAAGCTAGATTGGAAAATAATATAACACAAAACAAAAGTGAAATAAGGTAGATATTTTCTTTTGATAAAAGCATGGTGACTTTAAATATCTTTTTTTGGTAAAGTACATATATAAAGAAAAATGCATTAATAACACCTGAAATAATATCAATTGGAATTCCAACAAAAACTCGAAATGTTGCTAAAAAATGTCCAAGTAACAGAAAACCTATCCCAAAAGCTAACGGTCTTAACGACTTTCGAATCACTTGATAATTTGGCTTTTTTTTGATCATGAAAATGATATCTGCGACCAAGAGCAATAAAACAAAGAAAATGATGTATATTGCATTAGAATAATGATATTGAAAAATTGCTTGCATTCCATTATAGCTAATTTCTGGCAATGGAATTAAAAATCGTGTAAATAAGTTACTTATAAACAGTGATAGAAAAACTATCCACCAAAATACACGTCTATGATGATCGTATACACCAACAAAGTCAGCAAAAAATTGATAATAAGCTACTGGTAGCATAAGTAATCCAAAAATTGAAATTTGGTGCCAAAAATAAGGTGAAGGAAATTGTTCCGTACGCATGAACAATGACCCTAAATTCCAAAGAATCATGAACACTAATAATACCAAAAAGCTCCTTACAATCTTCTGACTTTTTCTAGCCGCAAGGAAGGTTGTAAACATCAATAAATAACAACACAAACTTAATAACGAAATCAAACTATACCCACTCATAAAAACTCTCCTTACAAGCTAATAAAGCTTGTATCTTAGCTGCATCGGGATTCATTTTATTTAATTTAGGCCCATATCTACGATGATAGTTTTCAAACGTACCACAAGGAAGAACGGTTATCAGCAGTGGATCTATTCCCAAAATCTTTTTTAAATCCTGATAATCACTATCCATATATTTGAAATAAACTGTCAAACAATCGTGAAGAACCTGTTTGGAAATAGCCGTATTTGCTAATGACCCCTTGTCTAATTGTACATAAACATGCATATATGGTCTGTTTTCTTCATTAAATTCTTTTTTTGCTACCCAATAACTTATTGGAAGTTTTGATAATTGGATCGCATTATCAATCGTTTTCTCAGTAATACGCGTAAATCCAGCAATATCAATCACTTCTGGAACTCGATCAACATATTCAAATCGTGGTAATTCTCCTGATTTTCCATTACTAGCCGATACACATCTATACATATCTCCTACACGATATCTACAAAAAGCCCCTCCTTTTAAAACAGTCAAAACAATTTCATATGTTTCGCCTTGGACAACTTCATCCATCAATAATGTAATTGGATTTTTTTCTTTTCTTTGGTTCAATGGAAGAAATTCATAAAAACATGAATCAGGAAAAAAATATAATCCATTCCGTTCCCAAGTCTCTGTTCCAATCAACGTTGGTTCAGTCCCTGCAAAAATCTCAACAGGATAAACACCCCACATTTCTTCAAGATCTTTTTTGTAACATGCATTATCTGTTCCTGCAACGACCATCCCTTTTAAATGAAATAAATCTTTTGGAATCAGATTACGGTTCTCTTTCTTACATTTCTTTTTAGCAACGAGATAGCGCATTATGATTTTAGGGGAAATAGACATCATTGTATCTTTTAAAGAAATACTTGAAGATGATTGATTTAATGAAGCAAAGCTTTTAGAGACAAAATAAGTTACACTACCTAATCCAAATAAATAGTTAATATCCTGTTTTAAACCCATTTTAAACCCTAAGACATTTCGCTCTTTAAAAGTCATTTTGGCTGCTTGATCTACCGGTGGCAAAAATTGCACATCTATCTCATTCTGAAATAAAACAGGTAGCAATCCAGATGCATAAGGCAAAGGAGCAAGCGCATAAAGCATGGAATCAGCAATTTCTATATCATAATCATATCTTCCTTTTCCAGTTGCCAGCATAAAACTAGCCATCGTATTTTTTTGAAATGTTTCTAACATTCCTTTAGTGTAAGGTGCTACCTTTAATGGATGAATTCCACCCTCCCATGTTGTTTGTATCCACATCAATGGAGTATCTGGTAAACATGAAGATTGCTTTGAAAGTAAAAACGGAGCATAATCTTCATATGTTGTCAATGGGACATATCTACGAAAATCTTCTAAAGAATTAATTTGCTTATCTTTTATTATTGATTTTCCTAAATCACACTTGCTCCATATTGAAATTTGTTCTATTAATAGCCTTTTTTGTATATTCATATATTCAGTCATGGATAGATCCAGAAAGCCGCAATATTCTTTCCAAAGCGACTTTTTTGTTTCGATACCTAACTTATCTTGAAACCGCATATTTTTTCCTCCTAGGAATTAAAAAAGGGACTCTTTGTTTGTATTCATTATAATCAACAAAAGTACGAGGAAAAACATAGAAATCTTGGAAGCAAATATACAAAAAATTTAGAAAAGAGCAAAAAAGTCCAAAATGCATTATTCCTGAACCTGGCAAAGCCAACCCTAAAAAAAGAAACATGAAAAAAAACCACCAAAATCCCGGATGACGACAAATTCCATAAATCCCCGAAGAACAAGCTTTACGGCCTTCCTGTTGGCTTACATAAGTTTCATCAAAAGGAAGGGCAAAAAATAAAGTGTAAATCAATAGAGCCAAAAATATACATGCAAAAAAAAGGAAAATCCAAACGCACACAGAAAAATCATATGCGCATAAGAATAAAATGCTTCTTCCAAACAGCACAAGTGACCCCAGCAAAAAGAATTTCTGTATATATCGATTTCGAATCGTTATATCATTTATATCATAAATAAAATACAATATAAAAGCCACCAGTCCCCAAAACACTAAACATTCACCTCGTTTGTAATTATACAACAAAACCCATAAAAAGCGAACAAGTTCATTTAAAACACACAAATAAAAAAAGCTTCCTTTCATTGTAAATTTCTTGCAATAAGGAAACTTTTTTCTGTTAAAGTGATTTATGTATTGGTCGATAAAATATCATATTTAACTTTCTATCATAATCGAAACTATTTGAAAATAATTGATTATAAATTCTGCAAAATTCATCTAGAAAATCAGGACCATTCTTTTCCAATTTTTTATAAATACTTCCTTTTTTCATAAAAACGATTTCATCAGCATAACGAATGGCTAAATTGGGATCATGTATACTGATAAGAATCATCTTATCATCTGATCTTAATGTTTTGATTCGTTCCATAAACCGATATTGTTTTTCATAATCTAAGAACGTGCAAGGTTCATCCATGACCAGGATATTTGCCTCTTGAACGATCGATCTGGCAACATAGCATAACTGGAGTTCTCCACCACTGATTTCAAACATAGAACGCTCCTTTAAATGTTCCAATCCAAATTCTTTCAAAGCGTTTAAAGCTATATCATAATCCTTATCGGATGGTGTTTGATAACTGGGTAAAAACCGTGTCCTTCCGGCAACCACAAACTCTAAGACCGAAATATGATCGACCAGAGTTTTGATTTGTGGTACGTAGCTAAAAATTTCTGCCAAAGATCTTTTATCTAGATCATTGATCAAACGATCTTGAAAATAAACTTTTCCATCATAAGGTATCAGCTGCAACAAACATTTGATCAACGTTGTCTTTCCACAACCATTTTCTCCTAGTAACATCACGATCTTACCTTTTTCAAGATGTAGATCAATATTAGACAAGATTGAATGATAACGTATATTCTCTAATCGAATCATATGACCTTTTTCCCTCTTCTGAAAATGATCGCAAGATAAAGTGCTCCAAAAAAACTTGTAACGATGCTGATAGGAAGTTCGATCGTAAATAAACATCGAGCTATATTATCACACCATAGCACAAAAACAGCTCCAACCAAAAATGTCAGTACATAATTTTTTGAAATGGGCTGATTGGTCCACAAGCGAATCATATGTGGCACTAACAAGCCTACCCAGCTAACTGGTCCTGCAACGGAAACAACACTGGAAACTAATAAGATTGAAAAAATCAAAGCTCTATTTCTTATCTTCTTTACATCGACCCCCAGTGTATTTGCCTCTTGTCCAAAGCCTATGATCTGTATTGACCAACGCAACCGATACAAAATAAATACACTGATTAAGATAAGTACAAAACATATCAATAAATTTGACCAGCTGGCGTCGGCAAATCCTCCCATTAGCCAATATTCAATACTAGGAAGTTGTTGATAAGGATCGGCTACGATCTTAAAAGCCATGATCAGTGATGTAAAAATAGCCTGTACGATAATACCCGAAATTAATAAATTCACAATTTCATTGCCTTTTGAACGTCGTGTTAAAAAATATACCAGAAACAAACTTAACACCCCCCCTATAAAGCTAGAGAGTTCAATCATTAACACATCATTCAAAAATAGAATTCCTAAAATCGCACCAAGCGAACAACCACTGGTTGTTCCAATGATATCAGGACTAGCTAGACTGTTTTTAAATATCGTCTGAAAAACCATTCCTGCTATTGATAAGGCTCCACCACAAAGACAAACTAAGAGAATACGTGGTAAACGTATATTGTATAATAGGCTGTTCGCAATTCTATCTCCTTGAAAACAAAGTGCTGAAAATGTCTCGTTGATACTAAGACCATAACGTCCTAGAAACAAGGATACGAATATGCTTATACACAAGATCAGCAACCACGTCTTCGCATTTTTCATTATAATGCCAGATCCTGTGCCTCAGGCGTAAAGCCATAGAATTGTTCATAGAAGGCAACAGCTTCTGCTTCAACATCATCCATAGAAACCAGCTCAGGATGTAAAATTGATGCAGCCCATAATTTACCTAAACAACTTGAAAGTGATGGTGTATCCCATGTTTCAAGCGTACTAGGGAATACATAAACATGATCATTTTGTACGGCTTGAAGTTCCTGTACTCTTGCATCATTTTTAAAATCATCTGCACTTAAAGAACCTGCTTCAATAAATACATAATCTGGATTTGCTGCTAACAATGTTTCGATATCGATATTTACCCAGCTGCTTCCTTCAGCATCAATCGCATTATCTGCCTGTGCATAAGATAAGATTTCTCCTTGATACATATCATCTGTTGCACAAGTTAATAGATCAGATCCTGCAAAATAAACAGTTGGTTCTTCCTCAACTTCATCAAGTTCATATTTTTCTAATAAATCTTCTTCATACTGTTTATATTCATCGACTTTATCTTCGCATCCCATTACTTTACCAATAATTTCAACAGCTTCTTCAAAATCATCCGCTGTTTCCGGTTCTAAAAGTACAACTGGAATATCTAAAGCTTCTAATTCTTCAACATAACTTTCAAGACTGACTGGCAAGAAAACAACATCTGGATCTGCCTTGGCACATTCTTCAACATTGAACATCTTTTTATTTCCTAATTGAGGTAAGTCCAAAATCTCTTCTGCAGCCTTGGCATAAATTGGACGAGTCTCTGGTTTCATTTCAATTCCAGTCAACTTATCCTGCTGCTGCAAGCCAATCATGATCGTTGTTGTGATGTAATAGCCGCTTGCGGCCGTTTGACAAGGTTCTTCAAATGTAACTTCACGACCTGCCTGATCTGTAATGGTCAATGTCGTATCCTGTGGTTGTCCCTGGCAGCCAGCCAATAAAAACATACTTAAACATAGACCAGCACTTAGTAATTTTTTCATAAACTGTCCCTTCCTATTCTGTAAAATATTTTTGAAACGATATTTCAGCTTGTCTTTCTATTTCCAACATCATGGATCGATATTTTCGCATTAGTTCTTTGCCTTGAGCCGTAATAATAGTATGCCCTCCATCAGCACCTCCGCTTTTACTTTCAAATAAGACAATTCCAAGATCTTGTTGGGCCCTTTGGATAATTTTCCAAGCTTTTGAACTCGACATGTTCATAGCTTTGTAAGCGGCCGAAAGCGAACCGGTTCTCTCGACGCCTTCCATCAACTCAATTACACCTTTTCCAAAGCTGGCTTCCTTTTGTCCAATGCGCACCTTAATATCATATTTCAAAAACATCACCTCGTTACTCTCACTTGAGATAAACGCTATAATCAGTATATATAATTATAGTAAAAAAGAAAAGAAGTATTTCTACTTCTTCATTGACCATAATGCTTCGATTGATTTCTTTACTTCTTCAAAATCACAATGGTCTAAATCATATACGATCACTTCAGGAAGGTGCTTGATTTCTTCGATATAAGATATATCGATTTTTCTACATACCCCCAGCACATTAGGATATTCTTTGATTTTCTTTATCAATACATCTAGATATTTTCTTTCATCTCTTTCCAGGAATCCAATTTCATCTAGTATCAATAAACCTGAATTAGAATGTTCTAAGATTTCAACGCCAAAATCATCAAACACACCTTTAACAACCTGTTTACCATGTGAAAATAGAATATCATTGCGTTCTAGACTGACTAAAGAATGAAGATAAAATCCTATTCTTTCACCGTTTTCAAAATATGGTAATGTAATATATCCACTGTAAGGCACTTGATTTTCCTGAATGAATTTTTGGATCAATGTACTTTTTCCAATTTGTTTAGATCCTGTTAAAAAGACCTTCATATAACGTTCCTTTCTATCTCTAAAATCAAAAAGGAGCTTTACGCTCCTAAATGAATTATTTTATATCATGAACATAAATACTATTCACACGATCCGGTCCCACAGAAATCATAGAAACTCGAACATTTGTGAATTCTTCAATAAATTTAACGTAATCCAGACATTCTTTTGGAAGTTCGTCAACACTAGACATCTTAGAAATGTCTTCCTTCCAACCTTTAAATTCTTTATAAACAGGTTTCGCTTTCGCAACATCTGCCTGATCACTTGGAATATAATCATAGACTTTTCCATCAATTTCATATCCAGTGCAAACTTTCAGCGTATCCAAACCCGAAAGAACATCAATTTTTGTCAATACGATATCTGTTAAACCATTTAACATGGCAGCATGTTTTACAACCAATAGATCTAACCATCCACAGCGACGAGGACGTCCTGTTGTTGCCCCAAATTCAAAACCATGTTCACGGATCCAAGCTCCCTGTTCATCTAATAATTCAGTTACAAATGGACCTTCTCCAACACGTGTTGAATAAGCTTTAACAACACCGACAATCGTTTGTAAACGACTTGGTGCTACACCTGCTCCGGTCGTTACACCTGCACTAGTTGGTGAACTGGAAGTTACAAATGGATATGTTCCATAATTGATATCCAACATACAAGCCTGTGCTCCCTCGAATAAAACTGTTTTATCTTCATCAAGAGCTTTATTGACCAAGCTTGTCGTTTCTTTGATCATTGGTACGATGCGATCATGAATTTTTTCAAAGTCAGCAACCATTGAATCATAATCCATAGGCTCTGCACCATATACCGCAGTAAATAACTTATTTTTAAAATCTAAACACTCTTTTAAACGCACTTTAAATGTTTCAAAATTAATAAATTCATGGAAACGAATTCCACGACGTGCATACTTATCTGCATAACAAGGACCAATTCCTCGTTTAGTCGTTCCAATCTTACTGTTGGCAGCCTCTTCTTCAAGTTGATCTTGATAACGATGATATGGCATTAACATTTGTGCTCTATCGCTGATTACGATATGATCACACTTTAATCCACCTTCTTCAAGATGCTGCATCTCTTCTAATAGAACAAATGGGTTACAAACAACACCTGGTCCAATTACACAAGTTGCTTCTTCATGAAGAACGCCACTTGGCAATAGATGCAACACATACTTCTTGCCGTTTACGATAACCGTATGGCCTGCGTTATCTCCACCTTGGAAACGGACAATCATATCTGCTTTTTCTGCTAATACATCGACGATTTTTCCTTTACCCTCATCGCCCCATTGGGTTCCAACTACTACTTGGCTAGACATATGAGCCTCCTTTAAATGTGTCTAGAAACACAACACCTAGATTATAAATAATAAGTTTTTATAAGTCAATTTATAGACCAATTTTCTCTCATGTATTTACAATTTGTTCCATTTTGTTACAAAAGCTTTAATTCATTCGAAATAAAAAAGACGAAATGTTACAAGATAACACTTCGTCATAATTACTACTGGCAGGGGCAGTAGGAGTCGAACCCACATCAACGGTTTTGGAGACCGCTATCTTAACCATTGGACGATGCCCCTAAGTGCTTGTTTATTCTAACATAGAATGAATTATGTTTCAATCCTAAATTTGAAAAAGTCATAAACAAGCCTCCTTAGTTTAATACGTAATAACATTTTTATCGTATACATTCCCTAGCATATCCTGTTTATTAGCTGGAATCACAATTGTATTAGGATCACCATCAGATATATACTTTGTTGTTTCCAATGTAGTAAAATTCATTTCTATATCAAAATCTTGACCATTATTATCATAAGCTCGGATACGTTTAATAAAAGCTGGATTAAATTGATTACTATAAGGAGAATAATCCGCCTCCCAAGCTACCTGTAACATCGATTTAGTTGTATATTGTTTGCCTTTATATAGTCCACTTTGAATATATGGTATCATTTCGTGATCATAACTATATGGTGAACCAAAAGGTAAAGCAACGATATTCACATATTGTCCAGGAATGATTTCGTCCAACATAGCATAAACACTTCCAACTTCCTGCTGTGCTATCTGCCCATCTGTCGTAGTAAAATCAACATGTGAATAAGTATGATTGCCCACATCATATCCATTTTCAACTAACCATTTTATAATCTGTTCATTATATTCAGGTTGTCTAAATAGACCTCCATTTACAAAAAATGTAGCGGTTACGTTAAAGTCAGGATATTTCTTTTTGAAACTTTCTAAGATTCCGACCGCACAATTGGGATCTATATTAATATTTCCTTCTTTATCCGTTCCTGTGACCAAAATATTGTTTTCTAATCCATCATCAAAAGTAAGACAGATAGGACTTTTACCCGCTTCTACATCTATATTTCCATTTATATAGTCATTGAGTCGTATCATACGATAGCCATTATCATAATAGAATTGTAAATCTTGACGAAAAGCTTCGGCTGTTCTTTGATATCCGTCTACATCTACATTTCCGCCAACATAACCTGTTTCATTATTCGGTATATTATGGATGCCATGATACATCATAACTGGAACATTCCCTAATTCATCGACTACATATTTTGTGTAATCTTCTTTGGATAATTTATTTTCCTTTTTTGATTCCTGCTTCTCCCCAACTTTTTGTTCACTTACAAATAAAGTATCCACAATCATAAATACTACCTTTACAAACACACCTAAGATCAATAGAAAAGCACATAATAATATTAATAGATTTCTTCTTTGTTTCTTTCTGTTTATTTTTGCCATATAAGTATTTTATCACAACAAGTAAAAAAAAGTAGGCATAATTACATACCTACTAATCTTAAAATATCATTGTATGTTGCAAAGATCATCAATCCTAGTAAAAGAACAAAACTAATCATAATAACATTCTCAACCAAAGCTGTATTGACTTTTCGTCTAAGTATCTTTTCAATCAACAAGATCAATACTCGACCACCATCCAGTGCTGGTATAGGAATCAAGTTAAAGATACCAACATTCACTGAAATCAAGCCGACCAAAGAAAGATATGCATTGAATCCCAGCTCAGCTGTTCTAGCAGTAACATTCAAAATTCCCACTGGCCCAGATAATTGATCTAAAGCTTGTCCAGATAACAGAAGCCCAAGAGATTGATAAATTTCAACAGTTGAATCCCATAGATCCTTCGTACCTTCCACAAAAGACATGTACCAGGGAATTGGTTCTAAATAGGCTGCAACAATATAGCCCAAAGTATACCCTTGCGATTCTTTATCATATTCTGGTGTAATCGTTGTCTCAAATTCCTGCCCATCACGTGAAACGGTTATTTCCAATGTATCGTGATGCAACTGTACGAATTTTAACAAGTCATACTGTGTTTCTGGTTTGATTTCTTCACCATCGGCTCTAGCGCTTATAATTTCATCATCTTTTTGCAAGCCTGCCTCACTTGCTGGCGAATTCTCGATTACTTCATATACAACTGGTAACGGATCCGATTGTCGATATCCATTTGCCAATGAGATGCCAATAAAAATGACCCAGGCCAATAAAAAGTTCATTATAACACCTGCCAACATAACCAAAACTTTCTGATATGTTGGTTTAGAAGTTAATTTGCGATTTTCAGGAACTTCTTTTAACCATTCTGTTTCATCATCTTGTGATCCGTCTTCTTCTCCTGCCATTAACACATAGCCTCCAAAAGGGATAGCACGAATGGAATACGTAGTCTCTTTCCCTTTCTTCTGATAAAGTACAGGACCCATTCCCAGAGAAAACTCATGACAGTAAACACCAAAATGTTTTGCGACAAGCATATGTCCCAGTTCATGCACTACTATAATTACACTCAATAATACGATAAATGCAATGATACCGAGTATACTCATTTCATCAACTCCTTATACGATCAACAATACATGTAAGATTCCAAACAATAAAATATTCATCATCAAAGAATCGACTCGATCCAATACACCTCCATGACCTGGAAGTAGATTTGAAAAGTCTTTTACTTTATTGCTTCGCTTAATTGCGCTAAAGCACAAGTCTCCTAATTCTGCTACAACTGGACATAGACAGCATAATAATGTATTTAAATAACCATTCAATGAATCCGCATATAGGAAACTTACTATTAAGCTTAACAGAAATCCAAAAACAATTCCACCAAAAAAGCCTTCCCAGCTCTTCTTTGGAGAAATCCTTGGGTTCATCTTATGCTTGCCAAAATAGCTTCCGACAAACCAAGCACCTGTATCAGAACCATATGTTGCAAATACAATGGTCCAAAGATACATATGCTCAGCCACCAAGTATCCAATAGCATGATAGATCAAAGAAAATAAGATAAAATACGTTAAGCAGTAATAGCTATCCGGCAACGAAAAATTCTCAACAAATACCGGAAGGGCAAAGAAGAAACAAACCCCTAAAGCATAAATAATATATGTGTAATGCTCAGGGATAAAACGCGTCAAGATCACTAAGACAACCGTAAGTGGGTATACATATACCGGCCATGAATTAAAATCACGTCGAACATGCATCCATTCAAAAGCCGTTGACAACAAGATGAATAGAGCCAATAGCTCAAGCAACCAGCCTCCAAAGGCAACTGGCAAGGCGACAACCAAGATGATGGCTAATGCAGTCATTACTCGAGTCTTCATTTTGTCAACCCTCCAAATCTACGATCCCTGTGCTTAAATTCTTCAATGCACTTGACCAGCTCTTCTTTATTGAAGTCTGGCCAGGCAACAGGTGTAAAGATCAATTCCGAATATGCAAGTTGCCATAATAAGAAATTTGAGATCCTAACTTCACCACTTGTACGAATCATTAAATCTATATCTTCTGGAACGAATAAATATTGACTAAAATCTTCCTCTGCTAGATCATTTTTTCTTCCATTTTTAACTTCATCCGCATATTTTTGTATGCCTAACAATATTTCTCTTCTTGAACCATAGTTGATTGCAAGACAAAGTTCTAATCCTGTATTATGTGATGTATCATTCACTGCACGATTTATCACTTTTTGTGTATCTGAAGGGAATCTTTCTAACTCACCGGCAAAAGTAACGCGAATATTTTTTTCCATTAGTTCCCTGATATATTTATTAAAGAACAGGCCTGGTAATTTACATAAATATCCGACTTCATCTTCCGGACGTTTCCAGTTTTCCGTTGAAAAAGCATATAGGATCAGTTTTTTTACACCTAATTCATTTGCCGCCAAAGCCACGGTTCGAATCGTATCCGCACCTTGTTTATGACCTGCTGTTCTTGGCAATCCTCTTTGTTTTGCCCATCTTCCATTGCCATCCATAATGATTGCAATAGTTTGAGGAATATTGTCGTTCATCTAAAAAGCTCCCTTCTTAAAAAAACCCAATCAAGATTGGGTTTAGACATTCAAGATTTCTTTTTTCTTTTCATTTACGATTTGTTCAACTTGTTTGATGTAATCGTCAGTTAATTTCTGTGAATCTTCCAATTCAGCCTTACGATCATCTTCCGTTAATTCTTTATTTTTCTTTGTAGCATCGTTAGCATCACGGCGAATGTTACGAATCGCAACTTTAGCTTCTTCACCATATTTCTGTGCATCTTTTGCCAACTGTTCA
>ENA-OOWV01001224-OOWV01001224.1-human-gut-metagenome-genome-assembly--contig:-NODE-1224-length-17334-cov-3.461543_pt1 | contig 17334 bp, 16 predicted proteins | sample MGYA00241584_ERZ501337 | MGnify/ENA primary metagenome ERZ501337 (study PRJEB25962, sample SAMEA2042744) | human gut metagenome | biome: human gut; feature: human-associated habitat; material: faeces... | reverse complement strand
ACACTTCCTTCACCGCAGCTTGCCCGCGTCAGTACGCTGCACAGCTGATCTACAATGCAATCGACGCAGCTACTGTTGTATGGCGTGATGACGCTTATACCAACCAGAACTACAATGGCAAGGACAACCAGACCATCGGCGAGAAGTACATGGGCCTGTCCAAGACCGTTGGTATCCTCGAGGAAGTAACCAAGGACAATGACAAGGACACCTATTCCCTGTACGTCAACACTGACAAGTATGAGGATGAGTGCTCTGGCAAGAAGCTCCTGAACAACTTCACCAAGGTTTCCAAGGATTACTCTGCTCTGAAGTATCAGAAGGTTAAGGTTCTGTACAAGGATAAGGATAAGGTATTTGGCGTTTACGCTATGACCGACGATAACACTGTTGTTTCCGCTGTTATGGATCAGGTTAAGATGGACAGCGCTGACAAGATCAAGATTGACGGTACCAAGTATACTGTTGATACCAACAACTCCACCGTTTATGTAAACGGCAAGGATACCAACACCAAGATCGCTGTCTGGGTTAATGCACACTCTGAAGGCAAGAACATTGGTAAGGCTTCCACTGTTCAGGCTATTTCCAACAGCAGCAACAACAAGATCAACATCCTGAAGGTTACCACCTTCGAGACCAAGAAGGTTACTTATGTTGGCAAGGATTATGTCAATGCTGGCAAGAAGTATGAGGAAGATGACGCAAACTTCTCCTCTGACCTGAAGAAGGACGATTACGTTGCAATTTCCGCTAAGGAAAACTACGCTGACGACAAGGTTCTGCTGACTAAGTTGGAGACTGTTGAAGGCAAGGTTACCGGCATCAAGGGCAATGATCAGGTTCTGATTGATGGCACCTGGTACACCGCTGATTACAAGGCGAACACCAATAAGGTTATCGACAACTGGCCGTCCAACGGCGCAACCGTTAAGCTGGTTCTCCTGAACGGCTTTGTACAGCTGGTTGATACCGTAACTGTTGGCTCTTCCGACTTTGCACTGGTTATCGAGACCGGTTCTTCCAGCGGTCTGGGCTCTTCCAAGGTTGCCGATGTTCTGTTCGCAGACGGCACCCGTAAGACTGTTGAACTGGACAACGACTCTGAGTACAAGGGTACTAAGAAGAATGGTGATACCACCTATGTTGAGGAGTCTGCTCCGAAGCTGGCTACCTACGAGGTATCTAAGGGCAAGTACACCTTCAAGGCTGTATCTGAGAAGGCGCTGAACGGTTATGACGAATATGCAACTGGTAGAAACCTCACCATCGACGGCAAGGTTAAGTCTGCTACTCTGAAGAAGGCTAATACCACTGCTAACGTATTCATGAAGGATACCGGCGTTGTATTTGTTCAGTATATGAAGAATGGCGACTATGAGTACAAGGTAGTAACCGGTAAGGATGCTGCTAACTGGAAGGAAACCACTATTTCTCTCCAGGCTCTGGTTAAGAAGGATTCTGGCGTAAACTACGCTGAGATGGCTGTTGTCACTATGACTAATAACATTCCGGGTGGTTCCGACAGCACCTACGCATTTGCTCTGGATGATTCTTACGAGAAGACCATTGACGGTACCAAGTACACCTTCGTAGAGGCTTGGAACGGTTCTGAGGCTATTACCATGAAGTCTGAGGATAAGGTTTCCATCGTTGCACGTGAGGCATTTGAGTATTCTGTAAATGCTGACGGCACCTACGACCTGACTAAGCTGGCTGGTAAGGACACTGCTACTCAGAAGTATGCTGTAACCCAGATTACTTCTTACGACAAGACTTCTGGTGAGCTGACCTTCGTATCTGTTCCGGTAAGCAAGGAATACAAGATCACCAAGGATACTGTTGTCCTGTACGTTGATTCCGATGCTAAGAAGGGCGCTGGCGAGTTCGACATCGAGACCGCAATCGATACCAACAACGATGGCAAGATCGATGCTAACGACAAGGCTAACGTTATCTACTACTCCGAGTCTGGCGATGATTACATTCGTCTGATCGTTGTAGATACCAACAACGAGATGAAGCAGTAATTCCTTAGGAATTATCGCAGCATAGCGAACTCGAAAACCCCGAGGAACTCCTCGGGGTTTTCCTTTTTCACGCATAAAGAAAACCCCCGAGAAATCGGGGGTTTTCGGTTATAACAAGTTATATTAATTTATTACAATTAGAACAGCAGGTTGCCATCCAGACGGTTGTTATCAGCGTCATAGATGATAGCCATAATGTTCTTATCGCCAGTCTTCTCAACTACGATCCAAGCGTTAGCGTAGTACTTGCCAGAGGTGTGCTCCTCAGCCAGAGAAATCTGATCCAGAGAAGAACCTTCCATGCCTTCCTGCTTGTCATCGTTAACTGCGATGTATACGCAGTCCTTATCCATAGAGTAGGTATCCTTGTCGCCGTTGAAGCGAACTACAACGTCGCCTTCCTTAACCTTATCGATACCAGTGATAGCGACGTCCACGATCTTAACATCGTCAGCCTTCTCAACATTGATGAAGCCAACGCCGTCATCGGTGTAGATCAGAATATCGCCAGCAGACTTCTTAGTGCCGTTGTTGTCGTCAACCTTCAGGGTTGCGTTCTCAGAACCAGTCCAAGCCTCGTAAACAGTAATGTCATCGTTGTCCTCGTTGTCCTTGCTGCCTGCATAGGAATCAGAGGTCATGTAAGCGTACTTGTAGTCAGAGCCAGCGCCGTCGTACTTGCTATTACCAATAACTACTGCAACGCGAACGGTTTCAACGCCGTTGGTCTTCTTGGTAGCATAAGCAACCTGAGAACCGTATTCGTTGGACCAGTCGTTTACAGTCTTACCGGTCAGAACCTTAACGGTATCCTTTACGTTGTTAGTAGCGTCTGCCGTGTCATACAGAGCAAATACAACTGCGGAATCGTTAATGGAGTAACCATCAATCTTGTTCTTATCGGTAATCTTGCCAGAGTCAAGGTTCTTAGCAGTCTCGTAGCCAGCCTTGTTGCTGCTGCCCAGAGCCTTCAGGCTGTAGTTGCCGTTGCTGCGTACAGAGTAGGTGTACAGCTTATTGACAGAATCCTTGTCAATAGCATTCGTAGACTTTACGTCCTCAGTATCCTTGGAAGCGTTCTTGGACAGCTTCTCAACGGTGATGGTCTTGGAGGAGCCATCCAGGAAGTAAGCCTTTACCTTCTGGGTAGAGCTGCTCTTCAGGCCAGAAGCGTCCTCGAAGTCAGTTACCAGCAGGATGTCATTAGAGGAAGCCTCGGTCTCCTTAGCGTTTACAACATAGTTGCCAACGATAGCGAAGTCGTAGGTGCTGCCAGTCTTAACAGACTGAGTGTCATCGTACTTGTAATCGGTTACGATCTTGTACCAAGCATCGCCAATCTTAACTTCAGCCGGAGAACCGGTCTTTGCAGACTTGAAGGAAGTAACCTTGGAAGTGGTTACGTCAACCTTAGCGATTGCAGTGTCGTCGGAAGAGGTGTAGGTACTAGCAGTACGAACAACCCAATCGTCCTTAGCGAAGCCGTCGTAAATATCAACGTCTTCGATGTCCTCGGAATCAAAGCCGCGAACGGTAACCTTAGAAGAACCAGCGTAGGTAATCTGGCTTGCAACGGCCGGGGTAACAACTACGGTATCAACCTTATTGTTGCCATTGGTATCAACCAGCTTAACAGTACCAGTAACCTTGTCACCGGTGGTCTGCTTCTCGATGGTAGCTACGGTATCGGTGGATACACCCTTGTTAGCGTAGATAACCTTCAGCGCATTGTTGGCCTTATCCAGCTTGTATTCGGTGCCGTTCAGCTTGGTCTTCATGGAGTCGGAAGAAACGTTCTCCAGCTGACCAACAGTGCCGGTAGCAATGGTCTTGGAGTCATCGTCAGCGTATACGCCGTAAACATCCTCATCGCCATTGTTCTTAACCTTAACCAGAACCTTAACCTTCAGACCCAGCAGGTCGGAAACGTCGGTCGGAACCTTGGTGAACTCTTCCTTACCGGTAACCTTTGCGTAGTTAACGCCAGAAGCCAGCTCGATCTTGTAGGTGTCCTTGCCGTCAGTCTTCTTAACAGAAGTCAGAACGGCAGCGGTGGTCTTGTACAGATCCATGTACTTCTCACCGATGGTCTCCTCACCGGAAACGTCGGTAGCGTTCTTGAAGTCGTTGATGTCGTTAGACCATACAACGCGCTTCATGTCCAGTGCATTGTACAGAATCTGTGCAGCGTACTGACGCGGCAGAGCAGCGTTCAGATCAGCGTCAACATCCTCGAACAGGTTGTTCAGCTGGCCATACTTCATGGTGTTCTGTGCCCAAGCTGCGCCGGTCAGACCAGCCTTCTGAGCATTGTAGCCAGCAGCTACCAGTACCATCTTTGCAGCCTCGAGACCGGTTACGGTATCGTTCGGAGCAAACTTGGTTACAGACTTACCAGCGATGATGCCGGTGTTCTGCAGGTAACGTACGTAGCCCTGTGCCCAAGCTGCGGTCGGCAGATCGGTAAACTTGGTCGGCAGGGAGGCGTAGGCATTGGCATTGTCGTTGCCGCCATTCATGATCGTAAAGATCATCTTTGCCATCTGAGCACGGGTAACGGTGGTGTTCGGCTTGAAAGAGCCGTCTTCGTAACCCTGAATTACGCCCAGAGAAGAGAGCATGTCTACAGCGGTGGTTGCCTTGATGTCAGCCTTGTCGCTGTAAGACGCCGCACCAGCGAACATGGTGAACGCGCAAGCGAACGCCAGCACCAGTGCGAGAACCTTTTTGAGATTGCAGGTGAAAAAACTTACATCATGAAAAATGACAATAAAAATTTAAAAATATAGCGTCTTTATAACTTTATGCGGAAAATAAGCGAAAGAAAAATATACCAAAATTAAACATAAATAGCAAGAATGTATAACGGGAAATGCAGAAGTTAAAGGTTTTAAGAAAAAATTTTAGGACTCGCTATCAGTATAATGAACTATGAATAAAAAAGCATCAAATTAGAAGCTCGACAGATTATTAACGACGGAGATGTAAGAATCGTTGTAAAGAGTGAGAATTTGAATGCTTGTAGCGCCTTGATTTAATAGGCTAATAAGAGACGATAACATGTGTAAGACAGAAATATAAAAGATAGTTTGCGTTGAAAAACGCTGATACTGTACAGCTTTCGTGAGAGCGTGTACGATATCAGCGTTTTTAGAGATTTATTCACTTTGCGGAGTTATCCCGCTCCATAGCCTCTCGGATGGCTCGTTTGATGAAAGCCGTGGTGGTTTCACCTTGTGCTTTCGCGTGTGCTTGAATCACAATGCGCTCGCCCTTGGGGACACGAAAGCGAACTTCATCTGTCTTTTCTTTCCTCCATTTTGCAGTTGCGCGCTTTTGAGCTTCAGTAATTGCCACGTTGATACCTCCTTGATTACATGATAAAATATAGCAAAATTGCAATATGGGATGCTCCTATATTTGTGGATAATACATATTGTATGGGAGCGTCCTATATGATATAATCTTATCAGAAAATAAAAAACGGCAGTACTTGGAAGCGCCAACTTCCAAGTACCTGCGCAGGTGACTCGACCACCTACACAACGGAAAACTCCGCACCGCAGTATTAGTATACCCTTTTTTTAAGGGTTGCACAAGACATTTGTTAGTGATATATTTATACTTCTTTCTGCTGTGTGATTTTGACACCGTGTAGGCTCTATATTGCCTGCACGGTATTATTTTCGCTCAAAATCACATATAGAAAGAGGCGAAATTACGATGAAGAAGAATTCCTTCGCAGATATGCAAATGCTGCACTGGAAAGATTACGAGTTCGAGTGTCAGCGGCTGACCCTTCCGAATGGCAGACGGGTCAACTTGACAAACAGCCAGAGCAAGCAGGTACAGACGCGGTACACGCAGTACATCGATCAGCACCACCACGCACCGCGCATGGGAGATTTTATTTTCCCGAGCAAGGAGACGAGGTCATGGGTATAACTTTACGGGAATGGTCGCAGCAGTGGCTAGAGGTTTATGTTAAGCCGGTAGCCAAGCCGAGCGGGTACGAGCACTACTATGACAACATGTACAAGCATATCCTGCCGAAATTGGGCGAAATGCCTTTGGAAAGTCTAACTACCGCTGTCGTACAGCACTTTCTCAACGAAGAATCTCAGCATGGCAATCTGCGGACCGGCGGCGCGCTGAGCGCAAAAAGTATCAAGAATATGCGTGTTGTTCTGGATGTCTGCTGTAAGCGTGCTGTTGCGGACGGTATGATGCCCGCAAATCCGGTTCCTGCGACCGTATATACGCATTGCCGCTCGAAGAAGCACAATATTATGAGCGATAGCGATCAAAAAGTGCTCGAAAAGTGGCTGTTTTCTGATCTGTCGCTTAATAATGCAGGTATTATCTTAGCACTGTACAGCGGTATGCGCTTGGGTGAAGTCTGTGCTGCACGTTGGGGTAATTACGACGCGATGAGCGGCACACTGCATATTACACAGACCGTACGCCGGGTGATGGTTGATCCTGAGGCAGAGTACGGCAAGCGGACGGAACTTATCTTCAGCTCTGCGAAAAGCGATGCTTCTGAGCGAGATCTGTATCTGCCGGAAGTACTGCAGGGTTTGCTTACCGTACAGTATCAGCGGTTCGAATCTCTTTTTAAGCGCACGCCGAATGCTGATGATTTCATCATTTATAATACAGTCGGTGGTGTAATGGATCCGGACCATCTGAGCAGTTACTGGGGCGATGTACTGGATGGTCTTGGTCTGCTGCACGTTCGTTTTCACGATATTCGGCATACATTTGCCACCCGTGCGATTGAGCAGGGTATCGATGTTGCAACAGTTTCGGGTCTGCTTGGACACGCGGATGTAACCACGACCACGCACTACTACGTTCACCCGCGCGATGCTTCGATGCGAAAAGCAATGGCGGCTGTCGCGCCGGTCGGAGCAGTTACGCACGGATGGCAGAATACGCGCCTGTTTGCACCGAAAAGTGCGGAAGAGAAAGTACCTGAAGCCGCAAAGCGTGTGCACCGTCGCCGCAAGCACATCGCAGAATGTGGATGAGTAAATGCTGCGGAAATATATGAGGAGAATCAATATGAGAGAATATAAATATGTATGTAAAGACTGTAAGGAACACCTCACAAATTCTGAGGATCGATTGTGTGAATGGTGCCGGGACAAGAAAAGGGTTAATTCTGCACAGATTTGCATTATCTGTGGGCAAAGACGTACTCCTGCACGGGATGGTATCTGCTACAACTGTCGTCCAAAGGTGCCTAAGGAGCCCTATAAACCTGGCGTGCCTTGGAAGGAAGCTCTTGAATGGGTTGAGCTTGAATATGTTATTTTGCAGGCTCGTTATGACGGTTTGTCCTTTCAAGAAATTGCAGAGCTGACAGAATTGTCAGCTGAGGAATGTGCCGATATCGCCGTCAAAACGCTTGATAGACGCCGATTTGGGTATTACTTAAAATATTAGTAACTCTCGAAAAAGGAATGTAAGACACGCAAAGTGTCTTACAATTCTTCCCCGCATTTGCGGGGGTCACCCCAATTTGATGTAAGCGCTTAGATTTGAAAATCGGCAAATTATCCCCGCATAAGCGGGGAACAGAACAATCCCTAAAGCAAAGGATCATAAACCTTTTGCTTTGGGGATTGCTTCTTGGGGTAAGAAGCGTACGCCTTGCGGAATAGTAGATATTATGTTATGTGATTGCCGTCAAAAAGCAGCGGTTTCGTGCCTCTAACTTCTCAAAACGTCAGCCGCATCTGGTGCCACCGGGCATTTCCGTGCGTGGATTTCTCGGGCACGCCTTCATCGACAAAGCCGAATTTCGCGTAGTACGCAAGGAGTCTGTCCTTGCAGGTCAGCACAAGTCCCTTGCGGCTCTGCTGTCTGGCATCGGCGATGGCACGGCGGATCAGCTCACCGGCATAGCCGCGTTTGCGGTACTCCGACAGGGTATTGACGCCGAAAATCATCTGCCATACACCGTTTTCGTTGTGCATACAGGCGTTTTCGTACATTTCATCGGTCAAATCCGGCTCGTCCGTGACAAACCCATCGACAAACGCGATCAGCTTGTCGGCGTCATACAGCAGCCAGAAGTGGTTGCCGTAATACTTGATCCGCTCGACAAATTCCTGTTCGGTTGCCGCTTCGGCAGGTGGAAAGCAGGCGGCTTCTGCCGCGGCGATGGCAGCAATGTCTTTTTCTTCTGCATAGGTGATCTTCATTCTGTATTCCTTCTCAACGGATAGAGGGATATCCGCTGCATGTTACTTTTCTCTCAGCATACCACGCTTTTGAGCGCGAAACAAGAAAAAACCACTATACATTTCATCATGATCGACAAAGAGACCGCGCTTCAAACGAAAACTTGAAGCGCGGTCGCTTGTCAATAAGGGATATCTCGGGATTTATCTCTATGGGTATACAATTTCAATATCATCACTAGCACATATGGGGCATTGTTTATTCATACTGCGTCCTACAACCACATCATAATCTCGATTCAGGCAATTATGACAATACAAATATACTTTATACGATAGACATTTTCTTTTGACATCAATCTGAATTTTTACTTTCTCTTTTTTTTGATAATTTCCGATTAGAAAATCTGGTGTTATAAATAGTGATGTTTTCAATTTTAAAAAATCATTTTCAATTTTCATCTCTTTGTATTCATAAGATTCATAAAGGAACAGCACATACCTTCTTTCTCTTTCAGGTGACCATTTAGAATCTTTTATTGAAAGTAACCAATATTGAAGAATCTCTTGTAAGAAAGTATTTTTCTCCTCATCAGTCAAGTTGAACAAGGCTATAATGTCAAACAGATAATTGAGTTCTTCCTGTGCCTCTGCTTTATCATATATAACATCATATGCCATAACTTGCGAGAAAAATACCAAGGGTTTTCTCGTAGAATCTTGTTTATGTTGATATAATGGTGAAATTAAATCCGCAATTCTATCATTTTTATACCCAAAAACAATCTTTCCATAGTGATCTTTCATATGATCGCTGTTCACTGATTTTGCAAATGATGAGACAAAATACGTCCTAACAGGGGTAAGATCCGGTTTTCGAACCCAATTATGTTTTATCCACTGGCTATTCTCAAATAATTCTTTTAGCACATTTCCTTCTCGGTCATCGTTTAAATTTTCAATTTTATTCATCCAGATTTCGTGATTCATATAGCTTGTAATCGCAACATTTTCCGATACATATTTACATATATAATCTTCATTATAATCGTGTCGCGACTTCAAAATAAAATTACTAATTTGTGTCATTAAAACTCCACGTAGTGGACGGGTTGTTGCTGTTTGAGATGTCAATCTTATCAGTTCTGCTTCTAATGAAAACAATTCGGCTAATTCATTTCGATCAAATTTCCATATTTCTTCTTTCTTATTTCCGTGGAAATAACTCATATCATTCAGCATCAATGTATAATTTTGTGAAAGTTCAAATAGCTGTTCGCTCTTTTCATCATCCGAAAGTTCATCTATTAATGAAATAGTTTTACGCATTTCATTAACAACATCAACAAGCTTCTTCGCAAACGGTTTATCCTTGTCTACTATATATGCTAAATACGCAAAGTAGTATAATCTAAGTGGCAAACATAAGCCATTCTCATATGGCTTGATTCCTATATAAGGTAGTTCGTTATTATCTATTATAGGACCAGCATAAGCTATCATCTTTTGCAATCTCGCACGTTCTCCTATGAATCTATAGAGATAGCAACGAGAGGATGGTAAACGAATCATAAGGCTTCGATGGTAGATCTCATTAATTTGGCTGACTTCATATTCACAAATCCGATACTGTCCTATGAAATCACGTTCGTTCAGATCAAAATCGCTTACAAGAGATATTAGGTTTTCCTTTGTAACGTACCCTGGTTTCTCAATAAAATCATTAAGTGCTTTAAGCACTATGTCGAGGCTCTGTTCTGCCATATTAACAGGCCAATCATCTGGCTTTTGGGCTATGCAATATGCAATATCCATTTTATACTCCCTAATATTATAACAACAGTTTCTTTAATTCTACCGATTATATACTTTTATAATACCATAAATAGTTCTGATATCAAGAGAAATAATTTATACTTTTATTCGATACCATAAATGAATAGTATTTCCATAAGACAGCTTCTTGAAAAGTCCCAACCGCAATGTTATAATATAAAAAAAGAGATAAATCAATGATATTTGTTCCTCATATTATCCGATGTGCAGATAATATATCCATTCCGGTTGATATTAGTTCAGCTTCAGCTGACGATATTGTAGCGACCTACGGTTCTCCATCGTGGCAAACTGATTGGGATTCTCCCTACTTGTCCAATCCTGATGTCAGTAAGTATGCAATGAAGGCTCCAAACGGTGAGTTGATTGCACTGGCAGCCTACCAAATCTCCGGTCGGAAAGCGTATGTGTATATTCTTTATGCTGAGAGCGCACCTCATAGCAACCCGACGATTACTGGAAAAGTCGAACGCAAATACAGCGGCATCGGCGCTGTACTGCTTGCATTCGGCATAAAGTATTCTATTGATAATGGTTGCCGCGGTGATATTGTGCTTGATGCCAAAACGGATGAACTCGCCCGCCATTACGCAGAGGCCTTCGGTGCCAAGCGGATTTCGAGCATATCCAGTGGTGGTCCCAAGCGCTTTATGCTTGCTGATGAAGATGCGTGGTTGCTTTTTTCAAAATATCTTGCGGAGGAGGTTGAAGAATATGAAACAAAATGATCCTATGTATGTGATTGATGAATTGGCTGAACGAGCCGGCGGATACTTTGCTATGCCAACACAGGACGATATTGCCTACACTGATCTATTATTTGATGTTTGTCAGCAGTTTGGCATTCATTATTATTCTGCTACTCCCCAAGAGAAAGCTTTTGTCGAAGAAGTGACTCGTGTAACTTGGGCAAAAGAGCAAGAAACTTTGACCGGAGTGAAACAAGACATTCCTCCTGCATTTTCTGCATAATCATATTTCAAAAAAATGCGCTGTTTCCATTATTACGGAAGTAGCGTGTTTTTATTTTCTTATGCAGTGCATACGTGAAAAAGGCTTTCCTTTTTTGTAACCATAAAATCTCCCTCAAGAAGAAAGGCACCGGATATTATTGAGGTATTTGAGATGGCATTTCGGCATGTAGGAGGTATAGTTTTTACCTACATTAATATCTTGTGCATAAATCGGAGTGACAGCGGCATCTGCACGGAGTTTCAGCGACACTTTCACGCAATAGAGCGACATAGTGGATGGTGCTTGCCACAGCGTGGATAAAAGCTGCCGTTTCGCCGGAGAAATTATGCCACCATCACGGACTTTCAGCTCCACTTTCACGGGTTAAAACTCCACCAAGCATAACAGCGCACCGGACTGGGAGGACCGGCACGCTGTCAGATTAATAGGCTTCACCGATACGGAGTGTAGCGGAATGTGCTGAAACGTTTCGGTTCACCGTTCTTCTCCTTTTTCGGGTAATGAAAAAGCCGTACTCATTCAAGAACGGCTTTTGACCTATGCATCGGCAAAAAACAATCCGATTCATTCCGTGCTTCTGTATATTTCTTGCCGATAATATGGTATACTATAAATACAGCTATCCCGCTCGGAGGTGAGCATATGAACTATCTTTCTGTTGCAGAAACAGCGAAAAAGTGGAATATTTCCGAACGAAGTGTGCGAAATTACTGTGCACAGGAACGTATTCCGGGTGCTGTGCTGATCGGCAAAACATGGCACATTCCCGAGAATGCGGAAAAGCCTGCTCGCAGTAACGGCAAAAAAGCGCCTGTCAAAACATTGCTTTCCATTCTGCAGGAAGAAAAACGAACGAAGTATGCCGGAAGCATCTATCACAAAACCCAAATCGACCTGACCTACAACTCTAACCACATCGAGGGCAGCCGCCTGACGCACGATCAGACACGTTATATTTTTGAAACCAACACCATCGGTGTAGAAAACGAGGTGCTGAATGTGGACGATGTGATTGAAACCTCGAATCACTTCCGTTGCATTGATCTAATCATCGATCATGCAGCAAGCACGCTAAGCGAGCATTTCATCAAAAAACTGCACCATATTCTGAAAACCGGCACTAGCGATTCCCGTGAGGACTGGTTCGCCGTTGGCGAGTATAAGCGCTTGCCAAATGAGGTCGGTGGTATGCAGACCTCACTTCCGGAAGAAGTTGCCGATAAAATGAAAGCTCTGCTATCTAACTATAACGCCGTTCCTAAAAAGACACTGGACAATATTCTGGATTTTCACGTGCGCTTTGAGCGTATCCACCCATTTCAAGACGGCAACGGCCGCGTTGGACGGCTTATCATGTTCAAGGAATGTCTCAAATACAACATCGTTCCGTTTATCATAGAAGAAAACCTCAAGCTGTTTTATTATCGCGGTCTCAAGGAATGGTATAACGAAAAGGGATATCTCACGGATACCTGCTTAACCGCACAGGATAAGTACAAAGCCTATCTTGACTATTTCCGTATCCCCTACGAAAAGTGAACCAGAGAAGCCGTCCTCATTTGAGAACGGCTTCTACTGTACCGACTATTTTACATAATATGGATCATATTTTAGAAAACAGCTTGTACAAATCTCTCCTAAAAGTTGTTCTTATCCCATTGTACCAGATGAGCAGCTTTGCTCACGCCGCCGAAATAATTGAAAGCATGAGCATGACAGTTCAGCCAGTTCTCTGTTTTCATGTCGTCGCAGGCTTCTGCATAGACATAACAGCTGCAGGGGAGCACCGCTACAAACAGATAGGCCGCACTCTGTGCGCCAGTAACTGAGTCATATACCGGGACAATATCTCCGGCCCAGTCCACCTGGATTGCATCTCCCGGCTTATGCTGAATACGCATGGTAGCTTTCGTCACTCGTGCCCATTTGCGGTATTTGTCACCGAACTGCGTACTCATGTACGGCGTGCGGCCACCTTCATAGCATTTGCGGCAGTATTCTTCCCAAAGAAGAGTCAGCGTAACGCCGGACTTTGCGAGCTCACGGTGGATATACGGATAATCGGGTTCAACATACAGACAAACATTTTTATATTTGTCCGGAAAGAACATCCGCTCCAGATCTGCATTCGTAATATCATCATCGATAGGCCAGCAGATGCCTAGCCGTTCTGCAGCTTCAAATACTGCTTTGCTTGTTTCTCGAGATGCAACCTTATTGCGTTCCATTTCGCGTTGACTGCATTTCTTGCTCCGAAGCATAAGAATTTTCCTATAGTCCGTCATTTTTGAAGGACCTCCTTGAAAGTAGTCACGGCTTTTAAGCTCGTGCTCCTTTCATTATTAGGGTAAATCATCAAAGTGGCAAGCTGCTCCGGCGCAGTGGCGGAAAAAGTCCGTCAAGCTGGCAGGAAAAGTCCGCGTCAGTGGCAAAGTTGATCCGATTTATGCATGGTGCCGCCTAGGAGATCTTTGAGGGCATTCTGGATGTCTTCCGCAGTTTCGATATCGTATTCTTCGAGAAGCTGGCGGATGATGTTCCTTTTTCCTTCAGTCATTTCAACTCTGTGAACTGGTTTCTTTTCTTTTGCCATAGTAAAAGGCCCTCCTAATGATATTTATTGTATCATAGAAGGACCTTACTTAGGTTATTTTACAGAAAAAGTTTCATAGGCTCATCGAAAGGGTGTTGCCTCTTTGTCCTTCTCTTTATCGGGATTGCCATGATGTTTCTCGGCACTCTCCCTCGCCTTTTCGTTGCTCTTATCCTTTGCTTTCTCATATTCCGTGATAATCTCATTATAGAGTTTTTCCCTGAAATCCTTTGTGACCGGATAACAGACATCCTGGTAGATAGGCTTGCCCTGCTCATCCACCTGCTTTGTCTTATAAGATGGCATTGATACAAAGATTTTCTCTTTTCCCTGCACGATATTGATGTTATTTACGATGAAACTGTTTTCAACCACTTCAGACAAACTAAATGCAACTACTATTCCTTATTTATATTCGCCATCTTACTAACGCCGATATACATTTTTATGAATTTCCAATAACTGCTTCAACACATCCTCTATTATCTCATTATTTTCGTTATAAAAGATATTTTCGTTCTCGTTCAAAGTATTTTCCTTAATCTCGATTTTGCTATCTTTATCAAAGCAACCTTTTATGCTTCTAAAATGATTGAATTCAATAGCAAAATCCTTGCCATCATAAATAGAAATACTAATCTCTATATCTTCAATCATAAAATCGGCATAACTGTTTTTTACATGAAAGTCTTTCTTTAAGAACGGGAGTTTTTGGTTTGGCAGTCGATACCGAACATTGTCTTTTTCTAATTCGTAAAGTTCTCCTTTTACGAATCCTAATTTCTCTGCATTCATTTCAAATGCTTGATTCATATTTCTTTCTGTAATTTTCCAGTTAATAAATACAATTGCAAATATAAGCAAACCAGCCAACAGACACATGCCCACTAATCGAATTGCCTTTTTATATTTATTGTAAAAATCTATTTTCTCAACAAACTCTTTATCCTCGTTTAATAGCTTATCCAAAGAAACATGATAGGTGTTACAGATATCAATCAACATTTGAAGATCTGGCAGACTTCTTCCATTTTCCCAACTGGAAACTGTCTGTCTTGAAACACCAAATTTTGCTCCATATTCTCCTTGAGTCATGTTTGCTTCAGTCCGAGTTTTTTTTATCATCTCTGCAACTGTCATTTCAGCTCACCTTTCCATTGTATAATAATGCTCTGTCTCAAGTATGCCATAATCGTGTATTTTACACAAGATATTATCGTTTTACATGCATGTAAAGTAACCTTATCCTTCTAAAATCCAACTGTAAAAGGCTATTTGCTTTATTTTTTTCTTCCAACAACCTATACTTTCATTAACAACAGCAATTGCCGTACAGATTTAGAAAGGATGAATTTTATGAATGATATTATTAGAACCCAAAACCTTTGTAAACATTACAAAGAAACAATCGCTTTAGATAATGTTTCCCTTCATATTCCTCGAGGTGCTATCTATGGATTGATTGGAAATAATGGTGCAGGCAAGACAACTTTAATGAGAATACTTTCTAATTTGCAAAGTCCATCCTCAGGAACAGTTGTTAAATCTGAAAATATTAAAATCGGTGCCATTATTGAAACACCTGCATTATATCCTACCTTAAGTGCAAAAGGAAATTTGAAGTATCAGCTTAAAATTTGTGGATGTCCATCAAAGGAAGTAAAGTCGAAGATTGCTGAACTATTAGAACTGGTACATCTGAAAGATACTCGAAAACTGGTAATGAATTATTCATTAGGTATGCGTCAGCGTCTGGCTTTAGCAATGGCACTTGTAGGAAATCCGCAATTCCTCATTTTAGATGAGCCTCTTAACGGACTTGATCCTGAAGGCATAAAAGATGTCAGAGCTATCATTGCAAAGTTAAATGAAGAATATGGAGTTACCATTATGATTTCAAGTCATATCTTAAGCGAACTTCAAAAAGTGGCAAACCACTATGGTTTCCTCAAAAATGGCGTTCTGATTCAAGAATTTTCTTCATCAGAAATAGCTGACACCGATTTAGAAACTTTTTACTTCAAAAATTTCTTATAGAAAATCAGAAGGGAGACTTAATTATGAATAAACTTTTATCTATGGAGCTAAAGCGTGCTGCAAAATCTCCAATTTTATGGCTTGGAGTAATCGCAGTAATTGCCATCAATGTTTATGGAATCTTATTAAATGGATATGGTTTCAAAATCTTTACAACAACATTTTTATTGGAAAATTCTGCCCTGATATGTATCATTTTGGCAGTGTTGATTCCGTTATACTTAGGGAGTGACTTTGAAAACAGAACAATCAACAACAAGATATCCGCAGGATATACACGAAAAGAGATTTATATTGTCGAACTAATCGTCAGTAGCATATGTGCTACAGTTCTCTTTGTTGCTGATATATTATCTGTTTTCACAAGCTCAAATATTGCCGGATTAGAATTTAGTGATAAAGTCAATATAACTGAATTTGCATTTCATGCTGCGATTGCTTTTGTGTGCATCATCACAGTATCTGCTTTGTACACTATGATTGTAATGATTTCACATAAGCAACTTATCAGTCTTGGAATTGCAGTTATTCTAACCTTAGCATTGTTGACATTAGGTGGAAAGTCAGTTTCCAGCTTAAATCAATCAAGCACTTGGACTGATCCTATCACTCATGAAATTGTGGAAAACCCTCTACGAATAGATAGTTTTGCCCGTACAGCAAATAACATTCATGTTTTAGTATCACCGTTTGCGCAGGCTGAATTTCACAGTTATCTGCTATTTGAATCAGAATTCGGCACAAAGGAAGAAACTTCTCTTATTTTCAAAGACTTTCCTTACCACATAGAATTTTGCCTGTTCAATATTCTGGAAATTCTTCTGTTTTACAAGGTTGGGATTCGTATTTTTAGAAAGCAGGACTTGAAATAGTAACTTTAATAGTCTTTGTCCACTGCATTATAAATATGCTTAATACAGATTTTATTAAGAAGGTAAAAACAGTCGCAATATACGCCTGCTTTTACCTTCTGATATTAAATTCATGAATTTATGATTTATAATTATATACATCAGCCGCCTACATTGTAAAGCAAAAAGCAAGCCATTTTAGACTTGCTTACCGCCACTCTTATTCATTACTTATTGTATCTGTTTGTAAAATAAATATATGCATCCTCCAATGTTGCCGGAACTGACATACACTCCAATTCTGGCTGTATTTCAGAAATCACTCTTAATTGTAATCCTCCCTCAACGTATTGTTTTGATGTAATACGATATTTACGTTCCACTTCTCTCGCTTTTTCCTCATCTGGTACTTTGCAAACCCATATTTTTCCCTGTGCTTCTTCAGCTAAATTCTTCATAGACCCCGCATATAAAAAACTGCCTTTGTGCATAATTGCAAGTTGGTTACAGGTCGCAGCTAAATCTTCTACCACATGAGTTGAAAACAAAACTGTTCTGTTCTCAGAAAAATCTACTAACAAATTGCGGATACGAATACGTTCTTCTGGATCTAAGCCGGTAGTCGGTTCGTCTACAATCAAAAATTCCGGTCCATTCAAAAGTGCCTGCACCAATCCAACTCGTCTTTTCATCCCGCCTGATAACTGTTTCATTTTCTTCTTTCGATGTTCTATAAGACTGGTCTTTTTCAAATAATATTCTATTCGTTTTCTACATTCTGCTTTCGGGAGACCTGCCAGAGTAATCCGAAATTTGAAACG
>ENA-OOWV01001214-OOWV01001214.1-human-gut-metagenome-genome-assembly--contig:-NODE-1214-length-17499-cov-3.137698_pt1 | contig 17499 bp, 10 predicted proteins | sample MGYA00241584_ERZ501337 | MGnify/ENA primary metagenome ERZ501337 (study PRJEB25962, sample SAMEA2042744) | human gut metagenome | biome: human gut; feature: human-associated habitat; material: faeces... | reverse complement strand
TTTTCTGTATTACGGATGACTTCTGCAAAGTTTTTGATGTTGTTTCTCGGTCAATCCATGCATGAGAGGTTGAGGTTTGCCAAGTCAATCTTGTCTCCCTTAACCCTTGGTCGTCCACGCCTCTTTTCCTTCTTGGGAATGTAATGCAGACAAGCGTTGTCACGGAAGCGGCTGACCAGATAGAAGCCAAGCTCCGACATGCCCTTCTCGAACGTGGATGTGGAGAAAAAGCGTCAGTTACTACTATGTCAGTGATACTCAGCAGTTTCTTTGAATACCGCTTCATAACACTGATGTAATATTCGACGAGTGTCTTGTTCCTCATCTTCAGTGCGGAGTTCCCTATTGTCTGATGGGCACGCAGCATCATGCACTTGTTGTTGACAACATCCAGTAAACCGATGCCCATGATTTCAAGTCCGTGCTTCACCGCCCCTGCACATCCCGACCAGAACCGTCCGATATGAGGAGTTTTTTTCCCGGCCTTGCTGATATAGCACGGGTCTATGGCAATGGCAAGTAAGCCATCCATATCCAGCACACGCCTTGCAAGAGACAGGTTCAACAGAAGCCAATCGATGCAGTCTTTCTTCTTACGGTTGAAATTCTGACGATAGGTCTGCTCGCCATGCTTGCCGTAGCGAGCCATCTGTGTGAAGTTTATCTTTTTGGGTAGAATCATATATAAAGTCAGTATCTCGATGAGTAGAGTCTGGAAAGTTTTTGCTAACTTTACACCAGATTCTTTCATTGATGCACGAATTGCATTCTTGAGGATCTCCTCAAGATTAGCTAAGTGGTTCTGAAAATGTCATACTTTTTAAGTCTTGAATAAACTATAAAGGTGCTAAAAAACAGACACTTAGCCAATTTTATTTGGTTATGTTTTGTTAATCAACTTGCTTATATTCAAACGATTACGAGATTATTAACGGAGTATTGTTATAATCCGGATAAAGTAAATACTTTTTACGCATTTCTTTATAAGCCTTCAATTCCTCCTGCCAAGAAGCCTTTATTTCCTCTTCTGTAAGTCCGTCGATGATTTGCTGACGGAGTTTATCGGTTCCTGCCAACAGGTCAAACCACTTGGCCCGTGAGAAGAAAAAGTCGGTATTCTTTCCTGTCTTTTGGTAAAAGTCTAAGACGAAACGCAGTGTCAAACCTCCTTCATAAGGATATTCCTGTAGGTTGATTCCATAGCAGAGTTTGTCTTTCTGTAACGGGTTGGTATCAAAGCCTGGCAGTGAAACAGGTGTGAACGTATAGTCTCCATATTTCTCATCCGGATAACCGATCATTTGAAAAGGATGATAGGTGCCGCGCCCGATACTGAATGGTGTTGCTTCGAAGAAGCAGAGTGACGGATAAAGCCGGATCGCCTGATCATTGGGTAAGTTGGGCGAAGGTTTGATCGGTAACCAGTACGGATCACCATGTTTCCAGTTCTCGACCTTGACAATATGCAGATTACAGGATTTCTTTCCGCTCTTCAACCAACCTTCTTCGTTAATCATCCAAGCCAATTCGCCAACAGTCAGGCCGTGCAATAAAGGAATCGGGTCAACTCCGACAAACGATTTGAATTTATCTTGCCGGATCGGTCCGTCTACAAAGTCATTCGGATTCGGACGATCTAACACGATAAACTGTTTCTTGTTTTCAGCGCATGATTCCATCACATAATGCATCGTACTGATATACGTATAGAAGCGGGTTCCTACATCTTGTATATCAAAGACGACGACATCTATATCTTTCAGCTGCGAAGCCGTCGGACTTTTATGCTTTCCGTAGATTGAAACGATAGGAATACCTGTTTTAATATCTTTACTATCCTTTACCTTCTCTCCGGCATCAGCCGTTCCTCTGAAACCATGCTCGGGAGCAAACACACATCTGACATCGATTCCGCGTTCGAGTAAGACATCCAGTAAATGCTGTTGCTGTTCGCCCAAACAAGAAGTCTGATTAACCACCAGTCCGACTCGCTTATCTTTCAAGAGCCGTGTTACTACTTCGATTCGTTCAGCGCCGACTTTAAGCTGAGTACTGCCTTGGGCTGAACAAAAAACTGGGGTATTCCATAAAAGAATAATCAAACATATAACCATTCGTATTCTTTCCATATCCGTTTTTAGATTAATTCCTGTTATGGCAAAGATAAATAATTTTGTTTATTCGTCTTTATTTTATAGGCAGATAGTCTGGAAGAATCAATTGAAATTATATGATAAACTAATTGTTTGACATCTGTCGAAAAGCTTTACTACTACTGTCAAAAAGCTTTAGCACAGATATAGTAAAGCTTTAGCACATCTGTCAAAAATATAATTTATAGTGAAGAAACAGGGCTGACGCATTACAAATTTCCAGACCTTTTAAAAAGTATTTATCTTTAGAGAGTCAAAGGGATAATAATAAAAATCAAAGAAGTAATGGAAATATTCTCTATATTAGAAAAAGTATCAGATCCTCGTAGAGATCATTTGAAAAAATATAGTTTGGAAAGTATCTTTTATATTACAATATCCGCTGTTTTATGTGGAGCCGAAAGCTGGAATGAGGTAGCGGAATTTGGTCGTGCACGGGAAGATTTTTTCAGAGAACGGATAAAAGACTTCCAAGGAATTCCATCTCATGATACATTTAACCGATTGTTTTCATTGCTGGATCCCAAAGAATTAGAATTAGGCTTTCGCTCCTGGATACAGGATATATGCGGTAAATATAAAGGGATAGTTAATATAGATGGCAAGGAAATATGTGGTGCCAAAGGAGAAAAAAGGAACGGAAGTTTTGATTCTCTTCGAATGGTAAGTGCATGGTCTTCAGAGAACGGAGTAAGTCTTGGGCAAGAGCGGGTTGATAAGAAAAGTAATGAAATAAAGGCAATCCCTAAACTAATCGAATCTTTAGACCTGCAAGGGTGTATCGTGACTATAGATGCAATTGGTTGCCAACATGAGATAGTCAAAGAAGTGACCAAAGCCCATGCCGATTATCTTATTTGTGTGAAATCCAATCAAAAGACTTTGTACAAGACAATCACGTCGTGGTTTAACGAAATAGACATGGAAGGAAACAAGGTGGAAGGCCACGGACACATTCCTTCCACTCGTTATCAGATGGCTTACAAAGAAGAAAAGCGAGCTCACGGACGGGAAGAGAAACGCTTCTGCCAAGTATATAATAATGGTTGTACAGCAGCAGTATTAGGTTGGGAAAATGCAAATTCCGTCGTTTGTCTGACAAAAGAAAGTACTCGTATAAAAACAGGAAAGACGACAATAGAGAAACGTTATTTTATTACCTCTTTACCCCTGGATTCAGAAGGTATCCTGCGGGCCATCAGAAGTCATTGGAGCATAGAAAATAAGTTACACTGGCAACTGGACATCACTTTTAATGAAGATGATCAGCGAAAGAAAGGTAATGCCGCACAGAATTTCTCTTTGATAGCCAAGATAGCCATGACCCAATTGAAGAATAATCCAAGAAAAGGGAGCATGGCTATGAAAAGAAAAATGGCAGGATGGAATTCTGATTTCCTCGTAGAACTACTTGATGCAGACTGGAATCCTCCTTGTAATAAAATAGATTCCAGTAAAAAATGATTGTAATGCGTCAGCCCTGAGTTATTTTTTGCCTTTGAGTTCATGTGAATACATCAATAGACCTATGGATCAGTGATTGGAAAATATCTGAAAAGAATGAAGCCTTTGTATAATTTTTTTTACATTTGCCTTGAAAATAATATAAAATGAAAGACAAAGACTTTGCAAAGGTATATGAGCGGAATTATAAACGTTCGTTTCTGTTTGCCAAATCGTATGTACACGATGATTTGGTAGCAGAAGATATTGCTGCCGAATCTTTGTTCAAATATTGGCAAATCTGCCGGGAATCGAAAGAAAATGTTTCCGAAGCGATGCTGGTCACTATACTGAAAAACAGAGCGATCGACCATTTACGGGCAGAGATGCATAAACAGATAGCTTTGGAAAGTATGGCCGAAACGGCTATGCGGAATCTGGAAATACAAGTCACCGCATTGGAAGCCTGTGACCCGAACGAACTGTTTTCGGAAGAAATCCAGCGGATTATCCAGCAGACTTTAAAAACGTTGCCAGAACAAACACGGGAAATCTTTTGGTTAAGCCGATATGAAAACTTGTCGGTAAAAGAAATTGCCGAAAAGAAAAAACTGACACCCAAAGCCGTAGAGTATCACATCACAAAATCATTGAAAGCCATGCGTATCGCCTTGAAAGATTATTTACCGCTGTGGCTTATCTAGTTCTATTGGTATCAGAATTAATCAGATTTCACACCCTTCACAGGAAATTGCTTATTAACAATGGAATAGACAGGTGTGTGAACCCTGTTTTGTTTTTTAGAAATAGTAGTATGCCAGTAAGAGGAAAAGGAAAACCACTCGACTCATCCAATTTTTTCTCAAAAAAATCTATTTTTGTTTAGGGATATCTTTTCGTGAATCGTTATAATAGAAAATTCGGTAAGAATATGGATGAATTGTTGATGAAATACATAAAGGGAGAAACTACACCGGAAGAAAGAGAAAAGGTGGTGCGTTGGCTGGACGAAGATCCGGAACACATGCATCAGTATCGTTCTTTACGGAAGCTTTATGATATTTCTTTGTGGAGTCCGATTGAAGAAAACCAACAAGAGGAAAAACAAACACGGACATTCAAGCCGGTTTGGATTGAATTCTTGAAGGTGGCAGCCGTTATCCTGATTACCTTTTTAGGAACAAAAGCTTTCTTTGACGGAAAAGATGATCCGGTAAATATGCAAACCGTAATTGTTCCGGCCGGACAACGGGCTGAACTATTATTGGCCGATGGTACTAAAGTCTGGTTAAATTCTCGTTCGAAGTTAAAATTCCCGGATCGCTTTCAAAAAGACGCCCGGAAAGTGGAATTGGATGGAGAAGGATATTTTGAGGTGACCCATCAGGAAGAAGCTCCTTTTACGGTTCATACCTCCAAATATGATGTGAAAGTATTAGGTACCGAATTTAATGTAAAGGCATACAAAGATAAAGAACAGTTCGAAACCTCTTTGTTGAAAGGAAGTGTTGAGGTTTCAAATGCGAATAAATCGCAGACGATTCGTTTAAAACCGGATGAACAAGTGGTCAGTGACGGAGGTCAGCTGGTGCGTTCAACCATTCAAGATAAAAACTATTTCCGTTGGAAAGAAGGATTGCTCTGTTTGGATGATGAGTCTATTGGTAGTCTGATAGAGAAGCTGGAGTTATATTACGATGTTAATATTGTAGTTCAAAGACCTTCGCTGATGAAATACCATTATTCCGGTAAATTCCGTATTCGGGATGGTGTAGAACACGTATTGAAAGTATTACAACTAAAGCATAAATTTACCTATACAAAAGATGAAGAATTGAATCAAATCATTATAAAATAAGTAACCTGTTAAATCGAATGCCTATGGTAAAATGACGAATAGAAACTAAAAATTCGGAAGATGCTGCAACATCTCCCGAATTTGTAAGTCAGTGAATATTGACTTTCCTTAAATCAATTTAGTACTCACTTTAAACACTGCAAATGTATGAAAAAAATTTGTACAGGGCTGTTATTGCCTAAAATAAAAACTCCCATAAAAACAAATCGATCCATGAAGTTAACCTGTGCTTTATTGTTCGCCGCTTCTTTTGGTGTTTTTGCAACCGGAAATGCACAAACCATGCGTGTGAATATTCAGGTGGAGAATGTATCCACTGGGAAAGTCCTTTCAGAAATAGAAAAACAGACCGATTATCTGTTTATCTATAATAAGAAAGAAGTAGATCTAAAGAGAAAAACGAGTGTAAATGCTGTCAACAAAACAACTGCCGAAGTTTTATCAACTATCTTTGATGGTACGGATATCATCTATGCCATCGAAGGAGAAAACATCATGTTGATGAGGAAAGAGCAAAACCTGGCTGTTGTACCGGATGCTGTTCAGCAGGATAATAAAATTACAGGAACCGTATTAGATCCAACCGGTATGCCTGTTATTGGAGCTAATATTATGATAAAGGGGACTACCAACGGAACCATTACAGATATGGATGGTAAGTTCTCGTTGGATGTACCGAAGGATGCTACTTTAGTTGTCACTTATGTTGGATATACCAATCAAGAAATATCAGTAGGGAATCATAAGGCATTGTCTATAACTTTAAAAGAAGATTCTGAAGCTTTGGATGAACTAGTCGTCATTGGATATGGCTCTGTAAAGAAATCTAATTTAACGAGCTCTGTTTCTAAAATAACAGATGAAGCAGTGTCTTCAAGGCCGATTTCTACAGTAAGTGAAGCTTTACAAGGACAGTTGGCTGGTGTTAGGTCTCAAGCTACATCTGGATTACCAGGATCTAATTATTCTATACAGATTCGTGGTGTCAATACTATTAATGGTGATAGTAGCCCATTATATGTAATTGATGGTGTTCCTAGAGATGACATGAATGACTTAAATGCAAATGACATAGCTTCTATCCAGATATTAAAAGATGCATCTGCAACTTCAATTTATGGCTCTCGTGGTGCTAATGGAGTAGTGCTGATAGAAACTAAAATGGGCACAGGTAGGCCAACTTTGACTTTTGATGCATACTATGGCTTTCAAACGGCTGAAAAAAATTTGGATATGATGGACGCGGATGAATGGATTGCATTAAATATGTATCAACGAAATTTGGCTCATTTAATGAATGGAGGAAAAATGAGTGATCCTATGTCAAGTCGTAGTGCTGAGAATAGAATTCCTGATAGTTGGTACACAAATACAATTAATACAGATTGGCAAGACGCTATTATGCGAACTGCTCCTATTCAAAGTTATAATGCTTCAGCTTCAGCTAAAGGTGATATTGGTAATGTTTATTTCTCTGCAGGATATTTAAATCAAGACGGTATAGTAAAGGAAACATATTATGAGAAAATGAATATCCGTTTAAATGCAATGATGAATATATCTAATAAATTAAGAGTAGGAGTAAATATGGATGCTTCATCTTCTAATCAAGACACTAAAAATGCAGAGCAAAAGGAAGGTGCAATTCATAAAGCTTTAATGATATCTCCTCTAGTAAGATTAGATCAGAATACTCAAGAATGGGGATTCATAGAAGATGCAGGAAATTCTTCCAATTATGTTAATCCATTAGAAACTCTAAATAATCTAAAAGCACAAACAAAATATTTGCGATTGAATGCTAATATTTGGGGTGAATATGATATATTACCTGAACTAAAGTTTAAAACACAGTATAGCTATAACTATATAGGTAATACTTATGAATATTTTTGTCCGGCCAATATAACAGATAATAATAAAACATCTGGAAATAGTTATTCCCAATCAATAGGGAAATGGACTGTGCAAAATACATTATCTTATGATAAAATTTTCGCAGAATCTCACCATTTAAATATATTGTTAGGACAAAGTGCTGAATCTCGGAAATTATATAAAATTTCTGCAGAAGCAACAGATTTCCCATATGAATATATTGAAACTTTAAATGTTGCAATTACTCCGTTGGAGGCAGCAACTGAGAGAAATACATATACAAACGCTTCTTTTTTTGGAAGAGCTAGTTATGATTATCTAGATAAATATTTATTATCTGCAAGTTTACGTTATGATGGTTCTTCTCGTTTTGGTGTGAATACAAAATGGGGGTTATTTCCTTCATTCTCTGCTGGCTGGAAAATTAATGAAGAAGGATTTATGAAATCAATGGATTGGTTGTCATTACTTAAATTAAGAGCTTCTTGGGGTATGGCTGGTAATGATAGAATCGGTGATTATGCTTTTATGTCTTTACTTGGTATCAATAATACTGTATGGGGAGATAAAATTATATCAGGTGTTGCACCTAGCAACATTGGAAATCTTGATTTGAAATGGGAAACTACCCGTACTTTAGATTTTGGTCTTGACTTTTCCGGATTTAAGAATAGAATACAGTTTAATTTTGATTATTATATCAATACAACTGATGATTTGTTATTCAATGTATCTATACCAAGAACAACAGGGCAATCTTCTTATTTGGCAAATGTTGGCTCAATTCGGAATAAAGGATGGGAAATAGACTTGACAACTCATAACATTGATAATTCTACTTTTAAATGGAGCTCATCTTTAAATCTTTCTAGAAACCGCAATGAAGTCTTGAATATGGGTGATATAGATAGAATTTTGTCTTCAAGTAATGATGCCTATTTTATAACACGAGTTGGAGGTAGTGTTTCTGAATTTTATGCTTACCAAGCTAATGGTGTTTTAACCAAAGATTGTTTCGATGAAAATGGAAATGCATTGGTTCCTATTGCTGCAGGACAAATTGAAGGAAATGTTCGTTATGTAGATCAAAATAAAGATGGCATTATAAATGCTGAAGATCAAGTTCCTGTTGGAAATAATTTACCAGATTTGACATATGGGTTTACAAATAGGTTTTCTTATAAGAATTTTGATTTAAGTATCTTGCTGCAAGGGCAATTCGGAGGAGATATTCTCTTCTTAGGTCAAAGGCAATATGATTATGGCTCTAAAGTATCTGCTGCTGTTAATCAAATGAGTCGTTGGTTAAATTGTTATAAAGATGAAAAATATATAGATGCGATACCAACTGATTTTATAAAAGAAAAAGGTATAGATATGTCATGGGACGGAAAAACACCTGTTCCAGACGAAGCTTATGGTTATCAGAGTAGAAATGATACACGAAGAATTTATGATGCAACATTTTTAAGGATTAAGAATGTTACTTTGAGTTATAATTTTTCAAAAAGAGCATTAGAAAAAACACCGTTTAAGAGTTTGAGACTGTATTTCTCTGCAGATAATTTAGTTACATTTGATAGTTATCCAGGCTATAATCCAGAAGCTAATGGCTATGGTAATTCTACTACAAAATTAGGTGTAGATTATTGTGCATATCCTTTAAGCAGTAGGGTTACTTTTGGTGTGAATGTTGTATTTTAAAGTAAGGAGGTTTTTATCATGAGACGCATTGTATATTTATTTATTATTTCTATATGTTTTACAAATATATCATGTAGTGATTTTTTGGATAAATCACCAGTGTCATCATATAGTGAATCAGGAGGCTACAAAACCCAGGCTGATTTTGAATACGCAATAGCAGGTGTGTATGCTGCACAACAAGAATTGTTCAAAGATAAAGGGTCTTGGTTTTGGATGATGTCTGAAAGAAGTGATGATATACGTTATGATTCTAATAGGCAATACCATAAATTAGGCCTTTTTACTGATGGTGATGATGAATCTCAAGTGAATACTTTTTGGGAGCATTTTTGGAAGATTATCAATAGAAGTAACATTATACTATCTAAAATAGATAACATTACTTTTAATGATGAAAAAATAAAAGAGTTTATAAAAGGTGAGGCTTATGTCTTAAGAGGTTGGGCTTATTATTCTTTGGGTTGGTTGTTTGGAGGAATGCCTCTTATAGATAGAGAAATGTCTGTAAATGAGGTGCTAACGATAGTAAGATCTACACAGGAAGAAACTTTTGATTTTGCAGAAAAAGACTTTATTAAAGCAATAGAATTATTACCTGAATCTTGGGAAGGCGAATCTATTGGTAGAGTTTCTAAATACGCAGCAATGGGTGGATTATCTCGTTTATATATGTTCCGTTCAAAATTTTCTGAGGCTAAACCTTTATTGGAAGAGATTATAAATTCAGGGAAATATAGAATGGCTTTGAACTATGAAGATTGTTTTAACGATAAATATGATAATGATCCTAATTATGACCGTCTTTGGGAAATACAATATACTGAGGGGGAATTGGGGGAAGGAAATTCATTATCAAGTGGAATTTTACATGGTGGAGATATTTTTCCATTCCCTTCAAATGAAGAGGGATCTAAAGTTTCTAAAAACATGGCTGAATCTTATGAGCTTGGGGATAAAAGGAAAGATATATCAATTATAACAGGACTTTCAAGAGGAGGGGTAGTTGATAATGATTATTATTATTGTCAAAAATATGCACATTATACTTATACGCCTAAAAGTTCTGGAGACTGGTCAAATAATATCCCTTTGATTCGGTATACAGACATAAAAATGATGTACGCAGAAGTTCTCAATGAGGAAGGTTTTAACCCATCAGGAAAAGCATTTGAAATATTAAATGAAGTTCGGGAAAGAGCTGGATTACCTCATTTAAGTTCAAAAGAAGTCCCTGATCAACAATCGTTCAGGAATGCAATTATTAAAGAAAGGCGGGTTGAATTTGCTTTCGAAGGATTGAGATGGCCTGATTTATTACGTTGGGGAATAGCTGAGAAAGTTATGAATGAACACTTCATGCATCCGGATGAAGGTGCAGGAACATATAAAATGGAAGAATATCGTAGAATTTTAGCAATACCGTTTGATGAAATATCTAGATATAATAATGAATCAATTATGTGGCAAAATCCAGGGTATTAATAATAAAGCATAATAAAATATGAAGAGAATATTCATTTTGTTTTTATTTATATTGATATTTATTCCTACTAATATTATATGGGCTCAAAAATTAGAGGAAAAAGAGCCTGTTGACTATGTGAATCCATTTATGGATTCACATAAAAGTCGATTCTTTTATTTTTCATCAGCCTCAAGACCATTTGGAATGGTTAACTTAAGTCCTGATACGAACGTAAAAGGCTCTTGGAATTCAGGATATATGTATGATAGTACTTATATTCGTTGTTTAAGCCATGTACATGCATGGCAATTATCTGGTATTCCGGTTTTACCTACAGTTGGAGAAATGAAAGGACATTTGGGAATGGATGTTTATAAATCTTCTTTTACACATGAAGGAGAAATAGCAAGACCGGGGTATCATAAAGTAATGCTTCAAGATTACAATATTGTTGTGGAATTGACATCAACAACTAGAGTAGGCATGCATAGATACACTTATCCTAAGGCAAAAGATGCATATATATTATTTGATGTTGGTGCTTTTTTGGGACATTCTTCTATGGATTTTTCTCAAGTGAGAAAAGTGAACAATAAGGAATTGGAAGGTTATTCAGTTATGAGTCCAACTTCACGTCGACCGAAATCTACTTCTATATATTTTGTTGCAATATTAGATAAACCTATGTCGTCTTTTGGAGGTTGGGTTGAGAATAAGATTATTCACACAAAAACAAATACGATAGAAGGGAAAAATGCGGGTGCATATATTCATTTTTCTACTAAAGAAAATGAACAAGTGCAAATGAAAGTTGCCATATCGTATGTGAGCATAGAACAGGCTCGCAAGAATTTGGAAACGGAACTCCCACATTGGAATTTTGATCAAATTTGTATGGAGTCAAAAGAAGAGTGGAATAAAGAATTAGCTCGGATAAAAGTTGAAGGAGGTACTGAAGAGCAGAAGATAAAGTTTTATACTGATTTGTGGCATTCGTTATTAGGAAGACGTATTATAAGTGATGTGGATGGAAAATATCCTGATAATACTGGAGAAAAATTTCGTGTAGGTCAAGCTCCCTTAGATAAACATGGAAAACCTTGGAACCATTATAATTTTGATGCTTGGTGGGGCAGTCATTGGTCTTTAAATATACTTTGGTCAATGGTATATCCAGAAATAATGGATGGCTTCTGCAATACAATGGTCAGTATGTATAAAGATGGAGGTTTAATACCTAGAGGTCCTTCTGGAGGAAATTATACATATGTTATGATAGGAGATCCTTCTACCTCGTTTTTTGCTACTGCTTATAATAAAGGGATAAGAAATTATAATATTGATTTAGCATATGAAGGACTAAGAAAGAATGCATTCTTGGGGGGAATTCGTGATCATGCAGGGTATGAACATCAGTCTCCAGCTTTTGGGGGGGGGATGCAGTATTATTTGAAGCAAGGATGGATACCTGAAAGAATTCAAGCTGATGGGGGACATAAAGATGGTTGTGCTCAGACATTGGAATATGCTTATCAAGATTGGTGCTTAGCTCAATTGGCTAAGGCATTGGGTAAAAACGACGATTATAATTTGTTTATGCAAAGGTCTAAAAATTATAAAAATGTGTGGGATTCAGTTTCTGGTTATATGAGACCTAGAGAATTTGATGGAACTTTTGTTAAAGATTTTATACCTGCAGGTGTTGAAAGTAGAGGCCGGGATTTTGGATTTTGTGAGTCAAATTCGGCAGTTTATACTCATTTTGTTCCACATGATATGCCTGGCTTGATAAGTTTATTTGGAGGTAGAGATGCATATGTTCGACGTTTAAATAAACAGTTCGAATTAGCGAGAAAAGATGGATTTCAACATGGCAATGGACGTGCAGGGTGGGTTCAATATACTAATCAACCTGGAACAGGAATGTTACACTTGTTTAATCATGCTGGAGCTCCATGGTTGACACAAAAGTGGGGGAGAATAGTAGGTTTTTATTATGGGGATACTTCTCCTTATGGAGGTTATTACGATGATGAGGATCAAGGGCAGATGGGTGCACTATTTGCTTTAATAGCTATAGGGCTTTTTGAAGTTGATGGTGGTGCTTCTTTAGATCCAAAATATGAAATATCTTCTCCTATATTTGATAAAATAGAAATAAGCTTAAATCCTGATTATTATCCTGGAGGTAAATTTGTAATCAAAACTTATAATAATAATTCAGATAATATGTATATTCAGTCGGCAAAGTTGAATGGAAAACCTCTTAATAAATATTATTTTTCACATGAAGATTTTATTAGAGGTGGTACTTTAGAGTTATATATGGGTGATAAACCTAATAAGACTTGGGGGGTAGACTGAATCGATTTTTTATAATATATTTAGTTCTTTGAGAACGAATTTTAATAAATAATTAAATATATAATGTTGCGAAGGAAGTTAAGGGTTTTATTAAACCTTTAACTTCCTGTATAGTATTAAATAGATTTAATTTATGAGGAATTTAATATTACCTTTTTGGGGGAGCATAATGATCTTTCCATTTGTTTATCTCAATGCTGGTGAAAATGAAAAGACCAATATAATTATAATTATGTGTGATGATATGGGGTATTCGGATTTAGGCTGTTTTGGAAGTGAAATATTAACTCCCAATATAGATTATCTTGCATCAAATGGTTTACGTTTTACCCAATTTTATAATTGTGGTAGATCTTGTCCGACAAGAGCGTCTTTAATGACTGGACTTTATCAGCATCAAGCTGGTATTGGACGTATGACATTTGATGATGGCCTTCCAGGTTATAGAGGGACCATGACTCATAATGGTGTGACGATAGCTGAGGTTTTAAAATCTGCTGGCTATAACACAGCTTGGGTTGGTAAGTGGCATGTCGCTGAGACACCATTGCGACCAGATCAAAGGCAATGGTTAGCTCATCAAGTGAAACATGAAGAGTTCGCTCCCAAAAATAATTATCCTATTAATAGAGGCTTTCAGGATTGTTATGGAACAATTTATGGAGTAGTTGACTATTTTGATCCGTTCAGTTTAATTTATGGAGATCAACCTGTAGATACTGTGCCTAAGGATTATTATAGTACAATAGCATTGGGGGATACAGCTGTTTCATTTGTGAATAAATATGCACAATCGGATAAGCCTTTTTTTATGTATTTAGCTTTTCATTCCCCTCATTGGCCATTGCATGCTTTACCTCAGGATATAGAAAAGTATAAAGATACTTATAAATGTGGTTGGGAAAAAATTAGAGAGGAGCGTTATAATCGTCAAAAGAGAATGAAACTTTTTGGTGATATTGATAATTTCTTGTCTCCTCGTCAATTTGAGGATTCTTGGGAAGATAATCCTGATAAAGAATGGGATGCTCGAGCTATGGCTGTACATGCGGCTATGGTTGATCGTATGGATCAAAGTATAGGGATGTTATTAAATGCATTAGAAAAAAATGGTCAAATAGACAATACATTGATTCTTTTTATGTCAGACAATGGTTGTAGTAATGAAATTTGCCAGTTATACTCTGAGGGAGAAAATGATAGACCTGCTGAAACTAGAGATGGTCGTAAAATTATTTATCCTAAGAAGAAAGAAATACTACCAGGTCCAGAAACATCTTATGCTTCTGTTGGCCCTAAATGGGCAAACGTTGCTAATACTCCATTTCGTTTTTGGAAAGCGAAATCTTATGAAGGAGGAATTTGTACTCCAATGATTGCACACTGGCCGAAAGGTATAAAACAAAAAAAGGGGAGTATAAATACCGCATATTGCCATGTTATAGATATTATGGCAACTTGTTTGGAAATTACGAATGCAAGTTATCCTGATAAATATAATGGATATGATATTCAGCCTTATATGGGAGTAAGTATGCTTCCTATATTTGAAGGAGAAGAACAATCAGTAGAAAGAGATTTGTGTTTTGAACATTTTAATGAGAAGGCTTTGATTGATGCAGAAGGCTGGAAAATTGTTCAACCTAGTGATTCGAAAACTCAGGCTTGGGAATTATATGATTTAAATACAGATAGATCTGAAATGTTTAATTTAGCTAGTAAATATCCTAATAGAGTGAAGGCTATGGTGAAGCGATATTTAGAATGGGAAAAACAATGTAAAGTTGTTCCTAGACCAACCAAGTAGTAGTTCTATTTGATTCTTCTTTACAGATCCGTTTTAGATTAAAAATCCGTTACTAAAACGGATCTTATGCTATTAGTGGAAAAATCGGAGTATGCTGTCACAGTGGTCTAGCTGAAAGAAACGCCGAATATCATGACAATTTCATATTTTACAGGGATTGATTATCAAGAAATTACAAATAGCGATCAAGCTAATTTCCTTTGAAAATCGGAGCATGCTGTTACATTGGGCTCAAAGCGGCTCAACAAAGCCCACCGAATCGGAGTATGCTGTTACACTTTTAAATAGTACAGGTGTCCATCACTCAAAATCGGAGCATGCTGTTACAGTTTTGATGAATTTATTATCTTGAAGGATAAACCAATCCTTCAAGACAATGGCTACACAACCTAAGAAAATGAATATCATCAAGCAGGTCCTTACGGGCCACAAAAATGGATTGTCGGTCAGAAAGATGGCCGAAATGTACTCAATGAGTCCCACAACCGTACAGCGTTATCTCAAGATGGCCGATGAAGACGCATTGGGTGTCGATGCGCTCTTGCAGTTGGAGGACCCGGAGTTGAACCATCGGTTCAATGGCGGAAGTCCTGCCTATTGCGATGAACGCTTTGAGGACTTCAAGAAACGACTTCCCCATTTTGAGCAGGAACTGAAGAAGCCTCACATGACAACGCTTCTTCTTTGGGAAGAGTACCGCAAAGACGTTCCTGGCGGTTACGGATTGACCCAATTCCGCTTCCATCTGAAGCAGAATACGGTAGCAATAAAGCCTTCCACTGTGCTCAAGATGCTACACCAGCCTGCAGGGAAGATGTATATAGACTTTGCCGGCGACAGGCTGAGCTACGTCGACATGGAAACCGGTGAGGTAGTTCCTGTAGAGACGTTTGCTGCGGTTCTGCCATGCTCCGGCTACACCTTTATAACCTGTATCCCGTCGCAAGGCATAGAATATTTTCTCGGAGCCGTGGATGCTGCCATACGATTCTTCGGAGGTGCACCGCGAATCCTGGTACCCGACAACCTTCGTTCGGCCGTAAAAACCTTCGACAGATGGTCTCCTGGTCTGACGGACGGGCTGAATGACCTTGCCACGCATTACGGATGCTGTGCGCAGCCTGCCAGAGTAAGGCGTCCCAAGGACAAGGCTTTGGTCGAAGATGCCGTGCACAAGAGCTACAAGCGCATATACGCTCCGTTGCGGAACCGTCTTTTCCACTCCTTGCAGGAACTTAATGCAGCTGTGGAAGAACTGCTTGAAAAGTACAACAGCCGGCGTATGCAGGGATGCGACTACTCGCGGGTGGAACGCTTCCTGGCTGTAGAGAAACCCGAGTTGCTCCCGTTGCCCGGAGAGCGTTACCAGATGAAGCGGCATGCCTTGCTTACAGTCGCTCCGAACTGTTTTGTACAGCTTGGAAGGGAACGGCACCACTACTCAGTACCCAGCCGTCTCATAGGCAACAAGGTGGAAGTCATCTTTACGGACACACAGGTCAGAATCTATCATGACGGCAGCTGCATTGCGACCCACATGCGTTCATTCAAACAAGGAGGCTACACCTGGGTAAAGGAGCATCTTCCTTCACAGACACAGGCTTATTACGAATACTCCCCGCAGTACTTCATAGACAAGGGATCCAAGTATGGACCTATGGCTGAGCATGTCCTGCGTGAACTGTTCTCGGCCACCGACAGACCTGCAGAAGTGTATTACCGCTCCGCACAGGGCATCCTGGCTCTCGCCCGTGAGACAGAACCCGAACTTTTTCTTCTTGCATGCAAGATATCTGTCCAATGCGGAAGATGCAACTATCCGTTCATCAGCAATCTGGTGAAATCCAAATGCCAGGGCTACTTGATGCTACAAGAAAAGGATGAAGAAAACCAAGCATCAGCCTTGCCATTGCATGAGAACATCAGGGGATCACAAGCTTACAAGTAACATATCATTATATCACCATAAAACGGCACAACAATGGAAAAAATCTTATCAGACCTCAAGGCCATGCGGTTGCCAGGAATGGCCCAGACATGGCAGAACCTTATGGAAGCACACAAAATCGACTCAATCTCAATGGCTGACGGGATGCGCATGCTCATCCAGGGAGAAAACGACATGCGTATGTCCAACCGTACGCACCGGCTCATCAAGAATGCCCACTTCCGTTATACGGTAGCACTGGGTGAGATAGCTGCCGATTCGGCACGCGGCATTGACCAGTCACTGCTCAATGAGGTTGCCTCATGCGATTACATCAGACATGGCTATCCCATCATCATTACAGGTCCTACAGGTACAGGCAAGAGCTGGCTGGCATCGGCTCTTGGCCACCATGCCTGCCTATGTGGATACAAGGTCCGCTACTACAATGTGATGAAGCTTTTTGAGGAGCTTACCATGGCCCGCATAGAAAGCAGACTCCCTAAACTCTTCGAGCGACTCTCACAGTATGACCTGCTGATACTCGATGACTTTGCCATAAAGAAGCTAACTGCAGAACAGGTGCTCGACCTGATGGAAATCATAGAAGACAGGCACGGAAACAAGTCTACCATCTTTGCAAGCCAGCTGCCCGTAGCAAACTGGTATGAAACGCTCGATAGTAATGTCTCTGCAGCGGATGCGATCTTGGATAGAGTTGTAAATACCGCATCGAGATTTACATTGAAAGGAGACAGTTTAAGAAAAAAACATTAACTTTGCCTCGTCAGAACTGTAACAGCATGGCCGTTTTTGCTGTAACAGTCTACTCCGTTTTTACCACAGATAATATATAATATGTGATTAACACGCTTCACTTCCAGACTTCCAGAAAGA
>ENA-OOWV01001211-OOWV01001211.1-human-gut-metagenome-genome-assembly--contig:-NODE-1211-length-17517-cov-2.951896_pt1 | contig 17517 bp, 9 predicted proteins | sample MGYA00241584_ERZ501337 | MGnify/ENA primary metagenome ERZ501337 (study PRJEB25962, sample SAMEA2042744) | human gut metagenome | biome: human gut; feature: human-associated habitat; material: faeces... | reverse complement strand
ATCGCCGTCTGCCACAAAAAACATGGCGGCATATCTTCTGTCACTTGTTTTTCCAGAGACATATATTCCAGTTCTTCCTCAGAAGCATCGGCTCCCAAAAGTGCTGTAAAGGAACCTCTATGTGCACAATCACCTGGTGTGATCACCGGATAGGAAAGAATGACTGCATTTGGTTTTGCAGATGCAGTCTGATATCCCATCTCATAAAACTTCTTTGCTACGATCTCACCTTCAGATGGAGAAACTACTGCATATCCACCACCCGGTACGATCAGGATACATGGTCGTGCTTTTTCAACTTCATGAAAATAAAGTTTCATGTTTGGGACAAAACCGCATGCTGCTACATAATTGTATTCTGATTCAGTGCATTCACTACTGCCTCATACATCGGTTTTGCCTGTGGCGCAGCTCCCAGCAGTTCTGCGAGTGTCATTCCATAAGCGAACTGGATCATTGGACCTTCCAGCATTCCCGGTGCCATCTGGTTGAACATCTCAACTGCAAGTGATTCTGCAACGATTTCGCCAAGTGTGCTGTCCATACTGAATCTCTCTACAGCAAGACTTGTCTCTGTATCATATTCATAATTATATACACCGGAACCAACTTCGTGTACTTCCTCTTTTTCCGGAAGAACAATCACAGCTGTTGTATTGGCCGGAACTTCTACATGCACATGAATTTTTCCATTCTTGCAGGATGTGTTTGCCACGATTTTTCCGTATACGGATTCAAACTCTGTGCCACACTCTTCAATACCTTTTACAAACATTGGTTTTACCTGGAATTTCTTATATCCCGGCTCTAACTGAGATAATCCGGCAACTTTGCGGTACATCCAGTCACCTACAGAACCATAAGCATAATGGTTCAAAGAGTTCATTCCTGATTCATCAAATGTTCCATCCGGTTTGATGGAATTCCAACGCTCCCAGATTGTTGTTGCTCCCATATTTACTGCATAGAGCCATGACGGATAATCTTCTTTCATAAAGAGCGTTGCCACCATCTCATGTGCTCCATTTTCAGAAAGTGTATGGCAGATATATGGTGTTCCAACGAATCCTGTAGCTAAATGATTTTTGTGATTTCCTATATTTGTAAGCAGAGTATTCAAAATGCGTTTTCTGTCTTTTTCTCTTGCAAGATTAAAATACAGGGAAATGATAGCACCTGTCTGTGTCTCGCTTACGATACGTCCTGTCTCTGTGTAGTATTCTCTCTGGAATGCATCCAAAGTTGTTTCATAAAGATCCGCATACTTTTTCGCTTCTTCGTCTTTTCCCAGCACCTCTGCTGTTTTCTTTACAAGCTCTGTCACATACAGATAGTACGCATTTGCGATCATATATTTATCCGTTGCTCCGGTTCTGTCCGAGCTCTCTTCTTTGTCCAGTGCAAGCCAGTCTCCATACTGGAATCCACTCTGCCAGAGACCGTTCTCTCCACAGTTATTCTTGATATAATCTACCCATTCATGCATACATTTCCAGTTTTCTTCCAGAATACCTTTATCGCCATAAATCTGATAAACAACCCAAGGAACAATAACTGCTACATCACTCCATGCAGAGGAGCTGTAAGATTCTAGAATATCCGGCACAACATGTGGCACACCTTTTTCCAGAGAAGATTCTGCTGCCACATCACGCATCCATTTTTTGTAAAATAATGCTGTATTTCTGTTAAATGCCGCTGTCCAGGAAAATACCTGTGCATCTCCTGTCCATCCAAGGCGCTCATCTCTCTGCGGACAATCTGTTGGGATGTCAAGGAAGTTATCTCTCTGACTCCATGTAATATTTTTCTGTAACTGATTTACTTTCTGATTCGAGCAAGTAAAATCACCTGTCTTTTCCATATCAGAATGTGTCACACAGGCAATAAACTGATCTGCTGTAAATTCTTCCATTCCTTCCACACAGATATAACGGAATCCGTGGAATGTGAAATGCGGACGGAATATCTGCTCTTCTCCGTTGCAGATAAATGTATCAATTGATTTTGCCTGACGAAGTGTCTCCGGATAGAAGTTTCCATCTTTGTCCAGTACCTCTGCATGACGGAGTACAATCTTCTGGCCCTTTTCACCTTTCACATGAACCTCAACAACACCTGTGACAATCTGTCCAAAATCAACGAGTTTTTCACCTTTTGGTGTCACAATCAACTCTTTACCCACAATTTTCTCTGTGATACGGACAGGTTCATTCTCCTGTGCTGTTAATACTGCTTTGTCAAAATCTTTAACACCAACATTTCCTTCTGTGATTTCCGGTGCATCTGTATCGATTGTCTCACCCATGTAAATTTCACTGTAACGGATTTCCCCAGTCTTTACAGACCATGTTTCATCGGTAGCGATTACATCTTTGTTTCCATCTTCATATTCAACATGAAGCTCTGCAAATACTCCTGCCTGTGTGCCATAACGATTTGGTTCACAGGTGAATCCTAGGATCCCCTTATACCAGCCGTTTCCAACTGTAATCGCAATTTCATTTTCTGCTGTAAGTTGCTCTGTCACATCATAAATCTGATACTGCAGTCTGTTGTGATAGCTTGTCCATCCCGGTGCCATACGGTAATCACCGACTGTCTGTCCATTCAGTGTCACTTCATATACACCATGTGCAGTTGCATACAGACGGGCTTTCTTTACCTTTTTATCAATTGCAAATGTTTTTCCAAATACCGGGCATGCTGTCTCTTCTTCAGGGAAATCACTTGTGATCATCTTTGCGATAAACTCTGTATTGTTAAAAATTCCTGTCTCAAATGTTCCTTCAATTGCTTCTACATTTCCATGGTTATCTGCCACAGATACCTCTACTTTATAAAGCATTTCATCTGCCAGTTTTTCTCCTTCATAAGAAATCAAAACGGACTGATCTGATGCTTTTTTTCCACTGTTCCAGACAACGTTACCCTTCTCATCTGTTACATTAATTTCATATACTGTCTGGATTGTATTCTGCTCTTCGGACTCTATTTTCCATGAAAATCTTGGTGCCTTGTCTGTCAGTCCGATTGGATTTTCTCTGTATTCTGTTCTAAGATCATATAATTTCATCTATAATTCCTCCATCTTTATATCCTCAAAAAGTCCTTTAGCCAAAAAGGGACAGAAACTTGGTGTCAGCTCCGTCCCCTCATACTACTATCTGCTATTTATTATCTATTTTGCTTCTTTTCTCTTCTGCAGTTCAGCTACGATTTCAGGATATCTCTTCTCAAGGTCATTCTTCAAAAGAAGAATAAACATGATTACGAAAAGTGCAAGTGGAATGTAGATAGCGAATGTGAAGATTGCTGTATCTACTGATGCCGGCTGAGCTGCAAGTGCTGCATTGTATCCAGCTGCTGCCAGAAGCCATCCGATCAGAGATGCTCCAATACCGGATCCGATCTTCATTCCGAAAGAGTTCGCACTATTTGTCATACCTACGATACGTTTTCCGAACTTATAATCATTGTACTCAACACAGTTATTTACCATTGCTCCAAACAGACACATCAGAGGAATGTTAGCAAATGTTGCTACTGCTCCACCTACAACACATGTCATAAGGCTGTATGGTGTAAATACTCTCACCAGACAGGCTACTGCTCCCATCGCACAGGAAATCATACAAGTTTTTGTCATACCTAACTTAGATGCCATCGGTCCTGTCAGGATGAATCCGAGGAATGTAGGAATCAGTCCGACTGCTCCGAGAAGTGCTACGATGTTATCATTTCCAAGAATATATTTTGCATAATAGGTACCACCAGATGCACTTAAGCTGTAAGAAATATTCATCAAGAACTGAAGTGCAAGCATGATCACCCAGTATTTATTTTTGAAAAGAATTTTGATTCCTTCTACAAATGGTACATTCTCATCTTCACTTTTTTCTGCAATCTGCACATTTTCTTTTGATGTTTTATAAAGAATAAGCAATGACAGCAGGGAAATTAAACTAAAGACAACCGCCACTTTAATCCATGCACTCTGTGTGCCTCCAAGCATATTCGTAATAGGAATTAAAAGGATTGCAATTACCATTCCGGCAATGTATCCAAATGCTGCACGGAAGATTCCCATTTTACCACGTTCTTCAGAACTTTCCGTACGGATCGCCATTAAAGCACTGTAAGGAATTGCCACTGCTGTGTATACAATTGCTGTAATCAGTACGTTCGTGATCAGTACATATGCTGCCTGTAATCCACTTCCCATATTTTTAGGTACGGTAAACAATAAAACGATAGATACGAATGCCGGAATTGCCATTCTTGCAAACCAAGGACGACATTTTCCCTTTGGTGATTTGCCATTATCCATGATTTTTCCCATTGCAAGGTCTGAAAATGCATCAAAAATCTTTGCGATCAGAAGCATCGTTGCAACCATTCCTGCTGCCAGTCCAACCTTCTCTGTATAGAAGTAAGTCAACTGACCAACCAGACAGCTCATAATATTCAGCGGTAACTGTCCGAGACCATCACCAAGATAATCTGTAAGTCTCATTGATTTCTGAACTCCCATTGAGTCCAGGCCAAGTTCTTTTTTTGTTTTAGCCATTTTTGTCCCTCTCTTATTTTTTCCTTATCCCGTTATTCTCAGCTTACTGTGAATAACAACTCTTTGTTACAATCTCATCCTATAATTGATTCAACGCATTTACCATTTGCTCAAGCATCTCTCTCTTAATTCCCGGAACAAAGCTTAGAAGCTGACGAAGCGGCATACCTTCCATCATCGCTGCCATCATTTCCTGATTCACAACTCCTGACTGATCATTTTCATTTGCTTCTGCCATATCCATTGCCGCATCATTCTGTGCCATTCCTTGCATAAATGGTGCCATTACAGTCTGTGCTTTTGGATCACGCATCAGTTCACCAAGGCAAGTATTTAAGGAATATGTTTTTGGAAGTTCTTTTGTAGGATGTACTGTGATTTCTTCCCCTACACACATCTGATCTGCATTTTCACCGATCATCACTTTATAAGTTCCTTCCTCTGCATACCAGTCATGGATCAATGTATTCCAGTAAGCAAATGCTCTCTCATCCAGTGTAAATGTGACTGTCTTCTCTTCTCCTGCTTCTAAGAAAATCTTTTCGAATCCTCTCAGTTCTCTGACTGGACGGACAACTTCTGTCTCAGGTGCTTCTACATAAAGCTGAACGACTGTCTTACCTGCACGATCTCCGGTATTCTTTACTTTAACACTTACTTCTACAGTATCTTTGTCAGACATTTCTTTCTTGTCAACCTGAAGATCACTGTACTCAAATGTCGTATAAGACAAACCATATCCGAATGGGAACGCTGTTTCCATTTTTCTGGATGTGTAATAACGATATCCTACAAACACGCCTTCTCTGTAATCAGAATTATCATGTCCCTTTCCATAAGTCAGATAGCAAGGTGTATCTTCCAGACGAAGTGGAAATGTTTCTGCCAGTCGTCCGCAAGGATTTTTTCTTCCTGCAAGCACTTCTGCAACAGCCTTTCCGACTGCTTCTCCTCCAAGATAAGCTTCTAAGATACCTTCCACCTGATCTTTCCACGGCATAATGACTGCGGAACCATTGTGAAGAACAACCACTACGTGTTTCTGTACTTCAAGCACTTTTTCTACAAGCTCATTCTGACAATCCGGAAGATTCATATGCTTTCTGTCATATCCTTCAGATTCGAAGTTATCCGGAAGTCCAAGGAAAAGAACTGCCACATCAGCTTCTGCCGCTACCTTTACAGCTTTCATCTGAAGCTCTTCGATAACTTCATCTTTCTCATCCTGATATCCTTCTGCAAAAGTCACATTTGCAAGCTCCGGAATCTCCTTTGCCGCTTCCAGTGCAGATTCCACTTTCCAACTGTTGATATGAGAACTTCCGCCACCCTGATATCTTGGTGTCTTTGCGTATTTTCCGATAAATGCAATTTTCTTATCAGAAGTCAGTGGAAGGATTTCATTTTCATTCTTTAATAATACCATACACTCCGCTTCGATTTCAGCCGCTGCTTTATGATCTTTTTCATAATCGAATACAGCTTTCTCATCACGATTCTCTGTGTAACGGAAAATAATGTTAAGAATTCTTTCACATGCCTGATCAACTACGCTCTCATCAAGTTTTCCTTCCTGAACTGCCTTTACGATCAGTCGGTCATCCTCATAATCTCCAGGCGGCATCTCCAGGTCAAGACCCGCTGCAAGAGATGAAATCCTATCATTGACTGCACCCCAGTCAGAAACAACATATCCGTCAAATCCCCATTCTTCTCTTAAGATCTCTGTCAGATACTCTTTTTTGTCTCCTACAAATTCACCATTAATACGGTTGTAGGAACTCATAACCGTCCATGGTTTTGCTTTCTTAATTGCACCCTCGAAAGATGCAAGATAGATTTCTCTCAGAGTTCTTTCATCCATATCAGATGAGTTTGTCATACGGCGTTTTTCCTGATTGTTTGCAACAAAATGCTTTGCACTTGTTCCAACCTTCTTGCTCTGTACTCCTTCGATCAGTGCTGCTGCCATCTCTGTAGACACATATGGATCCTCTGAATAATACTCAAAGTTTCTTCCACAAAGCGGTGAACGCTTAATGTTCATAGCCGGTCCAAGAATTGTGCTTACATTCATTGCCTGACATTCCTGTCCGAGCAGCTCTCCCTGTCTGCGAATCAGCTCACGGTCAAAACTGGATGCTGTCGCACATCCTGCCGGGAAGCAGATTGCCTTCTCACTCTCGTTGATTCCAAGATGGTCAGCTCCCTGTGCCTGCTTTCTCAGTCCATGCGGTCCGTCTGTTACCATAACAGATGGAATTCCAAGACGTTCCACTCCTTTCAGATGCCAGAAGTCTGCTCCGGAACACATTCCGGCTTTTTCTTCCAGTGTCATCTGTGAAATCAGATTCTGAATCTTTCCTTTCTCCATGCTATTACCTCCATTTTTTATGATTTCTTACTTCTTGCTTGTTCTATCGGTTTTTCATCATGGCTTTATAATAACTGGAAAACGGTCGTATTTATTTCATTTTTAAACTTTTATTTATATATTTACACTTTTATTATCTATTTTTCTATTGACTTGGAAAATATTTTCGATTACGCTGATAGAATGTAACGTACATAGCATTTTCACACATAGAACAGAGGCAGAAACTTATGGAAAAAATATATTCCCTGATTAATTTCATAAAAGCTTATTACCCAGACTCGAATATCCCCATGTATCTTTTTTCGGATGAAAAATGTATTTTCTGCATGCCGGAGCAAAACGAACTGACTCATCCTCCATTCCAATATCTTCGGGAACTTTTTTCCGGTTCTGACCGTATCACTTACTGTACGACTGAATATGGAATCATGTTTTGCTCTCTTAGATTAAATCACTGGAAAAACAGTTACATTGTTTTTGGTCCGATCACAACTGTACCTTATTCTGATTCCGACTTGCAGCATTTATACAAAGACTACATGGTATCAAACGACAGCCGCCTTGATTTCAATTCCTTTCTTCGTCAGATTCCATGTCTATCCTTGCCTTCTCTGTTGAAAAAATGTATCTTTTTAAATTATTGTCTGCACGAAGAAACCATTTCACTCGACCAGCTTACTTCTGTTGGGCAGACATTTTCTGAAAATGATGTTACGACCGATGCCTCTCTTCTTTTGGAAGAAACTTATCATAAAAAGGAAAATGAGCAACACAACCAGACATATATTCTTGAAGAACAGCTTTTGAAACTTGTCCGCACAGGTAACTGCGAAGGATTTAAGGAATTTATGTATAGCGAAAGTAACTTTCATATCGGTGTCACAGGCTCTACTGCTCTACGTCAGTTAAAAAATAATATTATCATCACAACGACCTTATGTACCCGTGCTGCGATTGAAGGAGGACTGGATTATGACACTGCATATCAGCTCTCTGATTATTTCATCCAATCTTCTGAACGACTGACAAGTGCGGACCGGTTAACTGATCTTCTCGGAAAAGTCAGTTATACTTTTGCAGAAAAGGTGGCACAATCAAAAACGCCCATCTCAACAGACGAGCGCATGCAGAAAGCAATTCGTTATATTCAGCAGAACGTGAATCAGCACCTCACCGTTGGAGATGTTGCTGATTACGTCGGATTCAGCAAATCCTACTTCTCTGCCTATTTTAAAAAAACACTTGGATTCTCTGTCAGTGCATTTATCCTACGTTGCAAACTGGAAGAAGGTAGAGAATTACTGCAGTATACAGATAAATCTATCAGTACGATCAGCGAATTTCTGTGCTTTTCCAGCCAGAGTCATTTTCATACTGCATTCAAAAAACAATTTGGGATAACACCGTCAGAATACAGAAAGCAGCAGAATGATTGATCCTGCTGCTTTCTCTGTATCATACGGTACGATAACCGTTTCCTTATTCATTTCCCTCAACCATATCAAGGTAATCACCTTTATCAATGTGCATCATAGATACCTGATTCTGATGTCTTCGGAAACCGTATACACAGTCTACATTTCGTATCAGCGACTGTAGACGTTCATCCGGTACACATACGATCAGCTGAAGCTCCAGCTCTCTCGCATAATGAAGGCACACTTCGCTTCGCTCCTTATCCATCTTGGAAAATGCTTCATCAAGAAGCACCAGACGGATCTTAGAATCACGGTTTGTCTGCTGCATATAGAGCATTGCAAATCCTGCAAGCAGTGCGACATATTTCGGGTTCTGTCCCTCTCCTCCGGAGTCACGGCCCGCCATATCATCGACTGCATTTTTGCGGATATTTCCATTCTCATCTTCCACCTTTTCATACATACTGAAAGTCAGATAATTACGATAATCCACATACTGTTCCATCTGCTGACGATACTGGCTTAAGGATCTTGCATCTTCCTCCTTCGGAGGCATGAACTTCTCAGTCAGACGCTTGATATCTTCTTCATACTTCTGATAGAACTCATCCTCACCAAGACTTAACTGACCTTCAAATCCGTAGTCATCGAACACTTTACTGTCTAGTTCAGGTGCTGTAAGCATCTCATAGAACTGTCCGTTTTCATTCTGAGCCGGTATGATATCAATCTGGTAAATACTATCTGAGAACTTGATCTTCGCAAGCAGACGGTTGATCTCTTTTTTATGTCTGTAAGCTGCCTTGATTTCACCATGAATGGAAGCAATCACATTTTCACGCAATGTATAGTAAACCAGATTATACTGCTTATCGAATTCTTCCTTGTACTTCGGTTCAAAATCTTTCCTGCACTGATTCAGCACTTTGTCATACACATCATTTTCATGTTCTATTCCTGTAAAACCATAGGCCGGATAAGCATTATTGAACTTATTTCTACTTCTTTGCAGTTCTTCTCTCTCCGTCTCTTCCAACGTTTCCAAAGCATCCTTTTCTTTTGTCTTGTCTCTCTTATAAGCTGCTTCGCTCTGTACTTTTAACGCATCTGTTACTTCATTCTGAAGCTGTTCGTTGACAACAAATCCCTCTGTCAGGAAGTTTATCTTTTCTGAAAATGATTTGATATTACTCTCGATTTGTCCCTGTGTCTTCGCATACTGTACTACTTCACTTTGAATGCTATCAAGAATCTCTGCATTTTTCTTAAGCAACTCCAGTAATTCCTGCTTTTTCTTCTTCAGTTCGACTGTCCGGTCGCCTCGTTTCAATTCTTCTACTTCCAGACGTAATTTTTCCTGTTTCTCGTAATAATCCTGAAGCTGTTCCGCTGCTTTTGAAAGATGTAAGATCTGTTCTGTGCTCTGATTCAGACACTCGAATTTCTGTGCTGCACGCAGTGCCATCTCAACACGGCAGTCCTCTTCCACTTCCTGTTTCAGCTTCGCTGCTTCTTCTTCCAACTCAAGAAGTTTCGCCTTTGAGACTTTCGTTCCGATGCAGGCATATTTCTCATAATCCTTCTTTCTTAAATGTCTGAAAATGTAATTGCTGTAGGAATAACAGTCCTTTGTGACACCATCTCTCGTCTCATGAAGTTCTTCCACCGTCTCACATTTCTTAATGCGGCCTAAGTATCGCTTCAGACAAGTATCTACATAAGCTTCCTCTGCGCGCACACACTCGTACAATGTATTCTCATCTGCCTTCGGCTTGTCTCTCACGATTGCCGCAGTATCCATGAGTTCGACATCCTCGATCCCCTTCATCTGCTTCATTTTGCGAAATGCTTTCGCAGCATCTAACGTATATTCAGGTGCTGTCACCAGACTGTGTTTCACACGTCCCATACGTCCTTCGATTGCATTTTTCCACTCTTCATCCGTAATATCAAACAAGTCCGCAAAGATATTTACATGGATCGTTCTTCCATACTGAGTACTAAGTATATTCTGCAATTCCTGTCTTGCACGCTTCAATTCCGCACGATATGGTTTTCTGTCATTTTTGAGGTCTTCTACCATCTCCCGCTTCTCTTGAAGTTCTTTCTGATTCTCACGAATTCTTTCGCGGACATCGCCTAATTCTGTATTGATGTTGTCGAGTGCATCACTTAAATATTGCTTTAGCTTTTCAATCGAATCTTCACTCACAACACCATCTCGAATATCATCAATTCTATGCAGCGCCTGATTGCTCACATAAGCACTGACTTCATCGTCTTCCTCCCAGGCTGAAAGACCTTTTACGATATCTCTCCATTGTTCTGAATTCGTTGCCAGGAGCTGGATCGTATTTTCAATCTCCTTTAGCTCCTTCTCTTTCTGTCCATAATCGCTGGCTTTGAGTTCTGCCTCGACTTCTACCTGTTCTTTCGTATAAGCATCTTTCTCTGCCAAATAAGATTTTCTCTTTTCTTCTTTTTCCTCAATCTTCTTGAGAATATCCTGCAGATCATCCTCTTTCGATTGCAAATGTGCCTTACAATTTTCTATTTCAATATATTTTAAGATCTGTTCCACATAGATCTTATCAGCTCTTGCTTTCTGCAAGGCTAGATTATGCTGACTGATCTCGTCAAGCATTTTAATTCTCTGTTCCAGATCTTCTACGCGTTCCTTGATCTCACGGTAAGCGCCAAGCTGATCACTGATTGTTGCAACTGTGTCTTCCTTGCTCTTTGGGAACATATAATCTTTGATAAACTGTCCCGTTCCGTTCGTCATACGAAGTGCAATCGCGCTTTTCTCCATTGTCATCATACGGCCCGGCTCTACATAACCAAAGATTGCATCATAAACCGTTTTCAAATACGCTTCTTTCGATGGATATACACGGTTCACATCTCCGCGACCTCTGTTGTCAGCCGATTCTATCCTTGCTTCTACCAATTTTTTAAGTTTCGCGATTGTATACGGGACACCTTCTTCTGTCAAATATTCATCCTCCGGAATCTTTCCGGAATGACTGAAGAAACAATATTTCCTGATGTCTGTATCTGCCTTTCCAACCTCAAATGAAACACCAATACAAGTATGTGTATTCTTTCCTGTATCCTTAATCTCCAAGACGATCTGAGAACAGAAGTCCTGGTCTTCTCGGTTAAAGGAACCGTCTTTCTGCGCTCCTCTAAGATAACTTAGAACACTACGCCTGTTCTTCGCGTCATCTGCCGCTTTATTCAAGAATGTGGAAGATATACTTCCATATAAAACAACCTGGATCGCATCCATAACAGTAGACTTACCAGATCCACTTTTCCCACTGAAAAGATTCACATACTCATGGAACTCCATCACTTTGTGACTGATACCGCCCCAGTTATTCATTAACATTCTAGTAAATATTTTCTTCGACTGTTTCTCTTTCATCTTCCACACCTCCCTCTGCTTCTTCCTGGATTTCCTGTTCAGAAACTTCTTCTGTAATCTCTTCCTCCGCGTACTGATCTTCCTGATATTCTTTGATCAACGCAGTAATATCCATACTTCCACAATATAGATTGATCGTGCTGTAGATATAAATCGGAGTCTCATCCTCAACATTCTGGATTGCTCCCGGCACTTCAATGATCTGATGCTTACTCATCACATATAAAGCTTCTTTCCACTCCCCCATCGTAAGCTTATAATTAATCAGATTCGTATTCTTTCCATATTCACGAATCTCCGCCAGATTCGTCACTGTAGCTTTCAAGCCTTCTCCTAAAATCTTATCTCTGTAAATTAATTTAACAAGTAAGATTACTTTTGTAACAGTGGCATTTATCTTTTCTATCGCGATTCCATCTCCATGTAAACGGTAAATGTGTTCCTGTGGGTCATGCACTAATTCACAGCTTAAAACAGACAGATAGTCTTCAATAAACTTTCTGTGTCTTGTACAAATCTCATAATGCAGATTGTCTCTTGGGACAAGTGTTACAGGATCATATTTCATCTGTAAAATACATGTCTGTCTGAATAATGCAGCAATTGTTTTCTTCAGGTTATCAGCTTCTGTCACTGACAATTCTTCCATATAATTAACCATCTGATTCTACTCCCTCTATCGTAAGTTTTGAAAATCGGAAACCAGCCTCATTCTCCATCTCCTGCGCCACTTCAATCTGTGCCTTACTGTCCGCAGATTCTGTTGCATGCTGCCATACCATAAATAACTTCTCCAAATCTTCTATTGATTTTACAGTATCTTTTGTCACTGTGAATTTTCCATTCTGTTCATTTTTCTTTCGGAAATCTCTGATCTCTTTCTGCGTATACAGTGGTTCCAGGACAAATTCTGTCATATTCTCTTCCTGTGATTTCTCAGGTGTTACCGCCTGTGGACTGAACTTTTCCTTCTGATTTTCACGTCTTTGATACAGACTCTTCTCTGTCATAATCTTATATGGCTCCGAAAACCTAAGTTTTGAAGACAACTTATCCAGAATCTCTTCCGACTTGCCACTTTCATTGATCAGATTAATCAGTGCGACTGTCTGATCTTCTTCCATTACACCTTCCATCATAATGTACCGGATTCTTGCTGCGGCACGGCTTGCAAATACTGTCTTTTGTTCAATCAGCTTATTATATCTGCGCTCAATCGCATCAAACTCTCTCGAAATCTTATAGAGCATATCTGTTGCCTCTTCACAGATCTCGATCATTCTTCGCAGACGGTAAGATTTTCTCGTATTTTCTTCTTCACTTAAGAGTTCTGTTTCAAATGAGTATTTTCTTGCTTCTGTCTTTTCCAGATTTTCTTCGATCAACTCTTTTACAGCTTCTTTGTATCGATAAAAACTGTCTGTTGTAGTCAATATCGCATATTTTTTGCTATCACTGTTATTGATCTCTTTCACAAGTACTTCCTGGATTCCTCGGAAACTTCTCTGCTTTGACAGTTCATCGAAATAACCTCGCATTCCCTCCTGCATGTTCGCGAGCATCTGCAGAAGTGCTCTTGATGTATGAAGCGCACTTTTTAAAATCTCATTATTCTTCTCTTTATCTAAACTGTAGGTATAGAGATGACTGTATACCGTAAGCACACTCTCTCGTTCCTTACCGTCATTTTCACTGTATAATTTCTGAAATAATTCTACAAACAGCTGACTGTATTCCGGAAATGAAACGACATAACTGTTCAACGTTTCATCATAATCCCTTCTAAGCCATCCCCAGTCTTCAAAATGCTTCAGACTGACTGATGCCATGTTGGCTCTGGTGATCAGTTCTCCTTCCTCATCGACTCTTGCCTCACTCCAGTCCAGTGCCATCTTCGCCAATCGTTCATTCATGATCATCTGACACTCTCGTTCCGTAAGCCCGAGAAGAGAATAAGACTGACTGCTCTCCTCATAAAGCGCTACCAGAAACTGCATATAGAATTCCATATATTTACTTCCAAATATTTTATATAGATCCTTTGGAACTTTTTCGACCAGTTTCATGTTTTTTCTTATGTCTCCTTTTTATTTCTATTAAAGTTTCTTTTACATCTTTTTCATTTATATATGGATATTTTTTATTTGCAATTATATTTACCAATACATTTTCCAATATTCTACATGCTAATTTTATTATTAAAAATACACAATAATTGTGTGTTAAATATAAAAATAATATTTGTAATCCATTCATTACTAATAAATATACTAAATGAACTACATTTGTAAGATATTCTTCTTGGTTTGCATATATTATTGATCTTTTATATGCTATTGTATATGAAAATATTACATCTATTAAAAACAAGAAATACAGTAAATATAAGTTTTGAATTGTCTGTGTTTCACCTACAATTTGTTTTAAAAATATACTAACAATAAGTCCTATAGCCAACATTACTATTATTATAATACTATAACACTTTTTATAGAATTTCATTAGTGATTTTATTTTTTCTTTATCTTTATTGGCTATTGGTTTATACATATTATATATGATTGCTGAACCTAATCCTAGTTCAGCAATTGATAACATTGACAATATACTTGTTAATACTGTGTTTAATCCTAAATATTCTTCCCCTAATGTTTTTAAAAATATTGATTGTACTACTACACCTAAGACTATATTTAAAGCATTACTTATTAGTGCAACAATAATATTTTTTGCCGATTTTTGTGCTCTCATTAATTTTTCCTCATTTCATATTTGTTTATAATTATTTTTACTACTTGGTATCCACATATACACATAATCCATGCACCCCAAAACTGTGGTGTTATTATAAATTGCAAAAATTGTAATGCTTCTGCTCTTGGAATTATAAATATATTTAATGTACTTATTAATACTATTGATGCTATAAAGGTGTTCTTTTTTAATAGTCTTGGAATTGCCATTAATAAATATCCTAAAATCAGGCTATATACAATTACACCAATATATCCAAAGTCTGTATATGTTTCCAGTATAAATGATGATCCCCATCCATGTCCTTCTAAATAATCTTTTCTTGTTAAATATGATATTATATGTGAATAACTACTTGATTCAAGTGCTTTTGTTACATTATTTCCTGTTGGTAATGGCTTTGTTTTAAATATTTTTTGTGATATTGTACTATATTTAAAATAGTCAATAAAAGGCCCAAATGTATAATTATGGTTTGTTGTTGTTTTTATCTTATCTTTTATCTCATATCCTATGTTCAATACATCATAAGATACTCCTTGTGTATAGAAAAAGTCTCCAAATAAAGATATTATATTAGTTGTTGGTACTTCTTCATCTACTCTTGAATAATTATAAATTGCAAGTCCTATTATTGCTACTGGTATAAGTAATATTAAAGCTATTTTTTCGAATTTTCCTATCCATCTTTCTTTGTTATTCAAATAATCTCTTATTACAAAATATGAAAATATAAACAATGCTGATATAACAATAGGTGTTCTTTGCCCTATTAAAAATGTTGGGATATTATATATCATAAAAATTCCAACTGGTATTATTGCTTTCTTCTTACTTGGCATACATGCAAGGAATATACATAACATTATATCTGACATTCCTGCTAATAGTGTTATTATTGGATTAAATGTATTTTCATATGTTAGATAATATTCTACATAGTCTTTTCCATTCATATATATTAATTTATCATATTCTGTTATTATTGAAAAAATAGCACAAACCAAAAATAATACTAAAGCTATATTAGTAAATATTTTCTTATCTTTACATTTTGATTCGTTTGTATTTTCTTTTATATTTTCTGTAATTTTATTTTTCTTTTCAGAAATTCTACTTCCAATATATATTGAAAATGTTGCTATAAAAACTAATAAAAATACATGCTGTTGTGAATCTATTGAGAACTTTTCTATCCAGTTTATAGCTTTAAATATGCTTATAACTGGCTTGGCTAATAAAAATGTAAACATTGCTATATTAAATATTAATAAATATATTCTTTGACTTATATTTTTACTTGAATATATTATATTTAATATTACTCCTATTACATCTGTAATTAATAATAAATACAAATTTTTAGTAAAAAAGCTTATTATAAATGCAATTACTGTAATTAACCAAACTGAATCTATATTATGCTTTTCAACTGGCAATTTTTCAATTTCTTCATATGTTCTCTTTGAATTTTCTGTATCTGTATAAATATAAAAATCTTTTGTTTTATTTTTATATTTTTCATTCATTTCAAAGTTACAATTTACACTTTCTATTAGTTTGTTAATACATTCATCAACAGTATGTGTTACTTCTCCAAAACCATCTTCATAATTCCAATATCCTTCTGGTATATGATTTTTTCTAAATTCTTCATAATCAAATTGAAAATATTGTAATGGCTTTTTCATATATGCAAAATCAAATGCTACACTTGAATAGTCTGTTATTAAATATTTGCACTCTCTTAATAGTTCTTGTATACTCTTTTCTGTTTTGTCAACTATCTTTATTCTTGAATTTGTAGTTATAAATTTATCTTTGTATGGAATCATCTTATCATGTAAACACATATATAATTCTAAATTTTCTTTTTCTAATAAGTCTGACAGTCTTGTATCTTTTATTAAATCTTGTATAGTTGAATAGTATTTTGAATCTAAAAATGCTTTTTCATCATTTTCAAATTGCTTTCTCCATGTAAACATCATTAAGATTTTATTGCTATTTTTTGACTCGTCTTTTAATAAATCATATCTGCAAAATCCTGTTTTTTTGGCATTTTCTTCATTATATCCTAACTCGTTTATTACAAAATCATATTCTTTGTTTCCTGCACAACAAAATAAGTCTACTTTACTCTCGTTTTTTAATAAACATTGCACTTTATTTTGTGTTATCCCATGTTGCAAAAATATTGATTTAAATCTATATATAAATGTTCCTTGAAAATTAAATACTAATTCTGGAAATGGTAATCCAGAACCTATTTGCGAGCTTATATATTTTGTTGATGCTATTGTATATATATTGTGTTTTAAACTATTTTTATATAATAGATTTTTATTGTATTTTTTTAATTTATCATAATATATTGATTTTTTTGTTATTACATAATATATATCTTTTTTACTTTTATTTTCCATTGCATATTTAAAGAATGCATATCCATTGTCTTTGGCATCATCACCATTTTCTGCTACTATCCATATATCCCTTTTTATCAGTCTTAATATCATTCCAGGTATAAAAGATATTAAAATAACAAGCATTTCCAAGATATGTTTTGGTTTTATTTTTTTCAATTTGTTTAGCATTTGTCCCTCCATTAATAGAATATTTCATCATAATTATAATTCATAAAAAATTCTCTTGCATTTGAGAAATATTCCTTATAATTGTCTTTATTTAATAACTTTGATTCCCTTTTCATTTTTTCTGCTATATACTCATTTATTTTTTCTAAATAATGTGAATAATCTTTATAATTATCTAATTTTATTCTCCTATCATTTTTTGTTGTAATGCTACATATAATTTCAATGGAAATACAAATTTTGCCAATGCACATTTTATAAAAATTCTCTTGCGCACAGGGAATTGTTTTAATATTGTATTAATATCTTGTCCATCCAAATTTTTTTTACATTTATTAATATTTTCTATTATTTCTTTTGACTTAATTGTT
>ENA-OOWV01001201-OOWV01001201.1-human-gut-metagenome-genome-assembly--contig:-NODE-1201-length-17627-cov-27.510073_pt1 | contig 17627 bp, 17 predicted proteins | sample MGYA00241584_ERZ501337 | MGnify/ENA primary metagenome ERZ501337 (study PRJEB25962, sample SAMEA2042744) | human gut metagenome | biome: human gut; feature: human-associated habitat; material: faeces... | reverse complement strand
AGAACAGACCGGGCATATCTGTAGATGGATGGCTTTAGGCATCATGACTGCCATCGTCATCGTAGGATGTACCATTGTAATCGGCCTATTTGAATGGCGCGACAGAAAGGAGATTGAGTGTAGAAATGCAGAACTGCATCAGTGGCGAAAGAATGTGCATGACTTAAACTTGCACATAACGGAATTGTCACTGCTTGGTGAAATGGTTGCGGATTGGGACTCAACAGATGTAAATGAGTATCATTCGCTTCGATTGGAAGTGGACAGTATGCTTGAAGGCATCGCAGGTATCTGTCCGAAAGAAGATTCTGATACGATCTGCCGTCTTCTTGCAGAAAATGAACAGCTCCTTCTGGATATAAAGGATGCTATGCAGGAATTGAATGCCACTCAAGAAAAGCTGACCGCAGAAGTTCCAAGAATTGTAGAGCAGAATAAGACTGAAAGCAAAAGACTTTCAGCTATGCCACAGCAGGCAAAGCCAAAGAAGCGAGGTTTCTTCAGCAGATTGTTCGGCAAGAAAGAAAATGCAGTAACAACAGGCAACCGTTTAACCCAAACTGAAAAGATGCTCACCAACCTAAACCAAACGGTTGTTGCTAAACATCACCAGCAAAGCCGTAAGGTAGTGGAGATATTGGATAGTCTTGGAAACAGAAATGAAGGTATCAATAAGCAGTTGCAAAGAGTAATCAGCATAGCTGATGAGAATGTGGATAAAGGCATCAAAGTTCGTGAGCGACAAATCGCAGACTTGGAAGGCAATTATACCTATTATTATATAGGGATGATAGGATTGTTGATATTAGTATTTTTCGTATTATTCCTATTGGTGTGGCGATTCGCATTCAAGACACGTAAGAGCAAGGAAGAAACAAGGAAGGTGATGCTGACAGTAACGCATGAGATGCGCAGTCCCTTGTCTGCCATCAAGGATTATGCTCGCAAGATTAGCGGACTTGATGATGCTACGGATGAAAGCAAACGGTATGCCGACTTGATTGTTGACACATCGAAAGGCTTGACTTCTATGATAGACAGTTTCCTGGTTTACTCCAAATTAGCGAATGGAAAGGCGACCGTCAAGGAACGCCCTTTCCGTATGATGGACATTGCCGAGCAATTAAAGATAGAGTATGAGCCCTTTGCAGCGAAGAAGCAACTGGAATTGAGCGTCAACAATAAGGCAGATGGTGTTGTCAACGGAGACAAGGAAAAGGTGCTTACAATAGGACGCAATCTGCTTTCCAATGCCATCAAATATACGGGAAAGGGTGAGATAGTATTGTCCACAACCTATAAGAATGGTGTGTTCATGCTAAAGGTTAAGGATACAGGAACAGGATTGGATGACAAGCAACAAAAACAAATTTTCAAGGAATTTGCAAGATTGGGAAATGCGGTCACCCAACCGGGATTTGGCTTGGGACTTTCCATTGTCAAGAACCTCGTTTCACTGATGAAAGGAAAAATCGATGTATCCAGTCACCAAGGGCTTGGAAGTATCTTTACCATTAGTCTTCCTATGGCTGCAGCCGAAAAGCAGAATGTGGAACCAATCCATTATAGAACGAAACGACAAGATTCGTTTACTGTCATTGCCATTGATGATAGCCATGTGCAACTGAGTACCATCCGTGAGGCGTTTGCATCAAACGGCATCGTATGTGACACTTGTAATAATGCCACGGATTTATTGGATATGATGCGCAAAAAATCTTATGATCTGCTGATAACGGATTTGAAGATGGCTGAAGTGAATGGTATCGAGATTCTGGAAATGATGCGTATGGTGAACGTGCGTAACTCCAAGACCATTCCTGTTGTTGTTATGACAGCAGCACCAAATGTGAGTGAGCAAGAACTGCTTGATGCAGGATTTATCGCTTGTCTGTTCAAGCCGATGTCTGACAAGGATTTAATAAACACTGCAAGAAAGTGTGTAAACGGTAAGACAGCAGAAAAACAAATAGACTTCTCTATGTTGCTGACCTACGGCAATGAAAAAGAGACTTTGGAGAATTTCGTAAAGGAAATGACTGACACATTGGGCAGTATCCGTAATGCAGCCAAAGAGGAGAACCGCAAGAAAATGTCCAATGCCATTCACCACGCAAGAAGCTCGTGGATGATGGTACAATCTGACGAGTCTTTGAACTATCTCTTTGACCTGATTGAAGATTCTACATCATCAGACGACGTTATCAACCAAGCGGTTGAGGATGTTTTCGCACATGGTAAGGCAATCATCAAAGCCGCACAAAAGAAAATTGAGGAGGTAACAGCATGAAGAAAGTAATAATCATTGAAGACAGCCCGACATTTTGCAATATGTTGGGCAAGAAGTTGGAAGCGAAGGGATGGAAAACAATCTTATGCTACAATTACAGAGATGGTCTGAAAGCTGTGATGGAATCCTCTGAATGGGATGTTGTCATTTCGGATATGCGCTTGGGGAATGATAACGGTATCGACCTGTTGGAATGGATGCGTAGTAACGGCTACCAGAATCCATTTATTATCATGACATCTTACGATGAAAGCATGAGTGCCGTGAGGACTATGAAATTGGGAGCGGAAGATTATATACCGAAGAAATTGTTGCTTGATGTAGTTTATGAACGTTTGGAAGAAATCATAGACAAGCAGAAACGACTCGTCGAGTTGAATAACAAGATTGTTTACCGCAAAAGTGAGAAGTTTCGCCGTATATATAAAATGGCAGAATTGTTTGCTAAAAGCGACATGGCTGTTATGATATTGGGCGACAACGGAACTGGCAAAGAACATATAGCGGAAAAGATACATCTGCAAAGCAAAAGAGCCGACAAGCCTTTTGAGGTAGTAGATTGCGGTACGCTTTCTGCGGAACTTGCCGTTTCCGCTCTCTTCGGACATGAGAGAGGTGCATTCACAAGTGCAGACGCAGCAAGAAAAGGTTACTTTGAATTGGCTGCTGGAGGTACGCTGTTCTTGGACGAGATAGGGAACCTGCCGAAAGATGTACAGGCGATGCTGCTGCGTGTGTTGCAATCCAAGAGCTACCGACCATTGGGAGCTACAAAAGATAAAGTGGCTGATGTGCGCATTATTGCCGCCACCAATGAAAACCTGCAAGAGGCAGTTCGGGAAGGACGATTCAGAAGCGACCTGTATTATCGACTTCACGAAGCGGTTATTGAGATTCCACGGTTGCGGGATTGCAAGGAAGATATTATGCCATTAGCTAACTTCTTCCTGAAACTATATGATAGGCATACGGACAAAGAAATAAAATGTATCAGTAAGGAAGCGCAAAGGGCACTTGTAAGCCATACATGGCCAGGCAATGTGCGTGAGTTGAAATCATGTATCATGCGAGCTATGCTGTTATGCGAGAATGAGATAATAGATGTCGAGGACTTGCAGTTGTCACAATCGGCATTGACAGAAGAGGCTTTGGACTTTGATGAACAAGAACGCAAGATCAATCGAGAACGTATCTTGTGGGCTTTGAAGCAATGCAATGGCATCAAGCGTGACGCGGCAAAAATGTTGGAAATGAGCCATACTACATTCTATGCCCGTATGAAAGAGTATGGTATTCCTACTAATAAGTTGTAACGGTATAAGAACCGTGTAAGGAAGATTGGACAAGTGTCCGGTTTTCCTTACACTATTTCTGCTTGCAATTCCCTTGTGAAAGTCTTATTCTATTGATAAAGTTGCTGATTATCAGGAAATATCATCATCCGATTGTTTAGTCTGTCTTGGAATGGCATAGGTATTGGACTAATAAATGGTGTGCGCACATTAGTACAAACCCATAAAAGAGACAGAAACATGGAATACAATATATTGATAGAGACTGATTTTTTCAACTTGCTGAATGCAGGTCATAAGAACAAAGGTGGTAACGCTTTGGAGAACTCATATCGTGAGTTTATCAAGGTTGTGGTTGATTTATGCAGCACCAACGTGAAGCAAGCGGTCTTTGCACTGTCATACGCAGAGACCGAGCTTGACTTTCATCTGTCAATGCCCCATATAAAGGATTGTTTGGGAACCGTAGGCTTGTATGTGCGCAAAGCAATTGCATTTGTCCGAAGGATGCAAGAGCATGTGGCAGCAACATATCATCTTCATGTGACCACATCCACTTCAGAAGCCTCCCCACCAGTATCATCAGAATCAAAGCCATTAGTAAAATGGACTGGCAATGCCGTTGACCTTGTAGAAATGGTATATGGCATCTGCGTAATGGGAAGCGTGAACGATGGCGATGTAAAATTCAAGGACTTGGCGCAAGCCATGTACCAGTTCTTCGGCATCAAAGCCAAGGACTGCTATCGTTTCTACACCGACATCAGAAGACGCAAAAACCATAGCCGTACTTACTTCCTTGACAGAATGCAGGAGAAGTTGAACGACAAAATGCGAAAGGATGATGAATTGGAAAGAATGAGACGATAAAAAACGATAAATCCCATATATGTATGCAGGGGCGAGTAACAGAAAGGACAATTCCTAAAAGTTACTCGCCTTATTGTTTATTTCTGTATGAGATGCTTTAAGCTCTCGTCACCAGCGATGCGCTCCAGCTCGTCCTTGACAATCAGCTTGACATCCTCCTTGATTTGGTTGTAATTGTTCTGAATAGCTTGCTTCATGCAGTCATTGCCATCCGCATCCAAGAAATCGTTGATGATGGGGATAGGCTGATAATGGCTTTCCTCTCGCTTTACCTTGTCGGTGTCAACGACAATCTCGGCATGGAAGATCTTCTGCTCTATGCGCTCGGTGAAGTTGTCGGAAACAGAGCCGACAAACATACCTTGGGTAAGACCACTAATCTTGCTTGGCGGAATGAGACTATCCATTTGGGTATTGATGGACGTAGAGACATCCTGTCGGTTGATGGAAATGGACTGGCGTTTTTGGAGCACTTTTCCAAAACGCTCGGATAAAGTCTTGGCGGTCTCGCCAACGACCTGTCCGCTGAAGATATTACCAACGGTATTGATAACCACCTTAGCCTCCTTGTCTCCATAATCGCGAACCAACTGCGAGAAGTCTTGGAAGCCTAAACACACCGCCACCTTGTTGCTTCGTGCCGTGGCTATCAAGTTATCCAAGCCCTTGAAATAGATGGTCGGCAACTCGTCAATGATAACGGATGATTTGAGTTGTCCCTTCTTGTTGATGAGTTTCACGATGCGGCTGTTGTACAAACCAAGTGCCGCACCATAAATGTTCTGACGGTCGGGATTGTTGCCGACACATAGAATCTTCGGTTCTTCGGGATTGTTGATGTCGAGTGTAAACTCGCTTGCGGACATCACCCAGTAGAGTTGTGGTGAGATCATTCTTGAAAGTGGAATCTTTGCGCTTGCAATCTGACCCGCCAACTGCTCCATCGCCCCACCTTGCCAGGCATCCATGAACGGAGATAGGTAGTTCTCCAGTTCTGGATAGCTCGTCAGTATCGGAAAGACATCCTCGTATCTGCGGTTAAGCAATTCGATGGCATGGGGAAAGGTACAATACTTCCCGTTCTTGTAGATTCTTAGGTACCAAATGATGGCTGCAAAGAGGATAATCGGACTCTCCACGAAAAAGTCGCCCTGCTTCTGGACCCACGTCTTGTTGAGGTTGAGCATGATGGTGTATGCACTCTCATAAGCATCGGAAATGTCACTCATGAAATCCGGGTGAATGGGATTGCAGCGATGACTTCTGCGAGGATCATCAAAGTTGATGACATAGAACTGTGGCTTGACCTTATATCCATTCTGATGGTTCATCATGTGGTTGTAGGCAATCGTCGAAAGGTCGGGAAACTTGAAATCATAGATATACATTGAATACCCCTTCTCTATCTGCTGTTTGATGTAGTTGTTCACTACAGCAAAGGACTTACCACTACCCGGTGTACCTAACACGATGGTGGCACGGAATGGATTGACTACATTGATCCATCCTCTCTGCCATTTCTTCTTGTAATAGAATCGTGTTGGCAGATTGACGGAATACTCGTTCTCCATGAGTTTGGTCTCCTGCATGAAACTCTCGTTCTCATTATTGAACACATCCTCCATGAGGTTGTGTTTCAAGAGTCTGCTCATCCAGAGTCCTCCCATCAACAGGCAGATATAACCCGCTGTCATTGTAAATATGTACAGCGTGGCATTGCCCAAATTAGATATAGGCAACAATAATATCCACCAGTTGAGGAAGAACAGACAGGAGCCAACGACAAGAACCGTCCAAATCCTGTTCCAACTCATCTTTTCTGCTTTCACGCCCTTGGTTCCCAGACATGAGAGCGCCAGGAGTAAAAGCGAGAACAGCTTGGTGTAGAGGATAGAATGAAACAAGCCACCTGTACGGTTGAAGTTGATAAGGATTCTGTCAACAACCCCGATTGTCACTCCCCATATGTGCATTGCCTCGTAGCAATACCAATATACATTCATAATTGCGAGTATGATACTCACAGCACGGAGAAAATCCATTATTTTTCCCAATGCTCTCAAATCGTCTTCTTGTGCCATTGTTTTTCTGTTTTGAAGTTATACCTTGATAATACGATTAAAGGTTTCTCCCTTTTCGCTTCTTTTTCTTTCTGCGTAACTCTCTATCGAATGCTGCTTCCTGTGCCTCGTTGGAAGAACAATTCCCTGCCATAAGTCCAAGACCGCTGCCGTATTCATCGAACAAGCCAGAATCGTGACGCTCTTGTTCTGAGATTGCACCATCTTCCTTTGGAATGGTAAGTGGTATCGGCTGCTCATTCTCGTAAGGTAAGGTGAAATGCTCCTGCATGGCATTGGCAGAAAGATTCTTTCCAAGCCGTGAACCATTGAACACGCTTTGAGTGCGGTGGTCAATAAATGTTGCTCCGTAGATACGGCCGTCAGCTGTATGGCGGAAAACAACATCAATGCCCTTTGCTTTCAGCAGTTCAACAAACTTATCCTTATTGTACGTCTGCTTCAAGACTGCTTCCACGCTATGTTTGGTCATCTCGGAGAGTTTCTTGTCCTCCTTAAACTTCTTGGCCGAATAAGCGAACCGCTTTTCTATCGCCTCCACGCCAACAGACCTGTCAATCTTGGAAGCCTTAAAAGGATTTCCCACCTTGTTGCCCTGTCCGTCCGTGGCAGAATAGACAAAACCATGATACTCACGACCGCCAACTTCGCCTCTGACTTCCTCCAAGGATATATTATATAAGGAGAGAAGTGCACGGTATTCGCCTAAGGACTGGAACCTGTAGGTGGCGCAGAGTGATTTCACGGTGTTGGCAACCTGCTTTTTCACATTGCCTTGGCTTACATCCACCTTACGGAGCGGATTGTCTGCCTGGCGTTGCTTGCGGTCTGCCTTGTGGAGATTGTACTTCTCCTCCAAGTCACGGGTGATAGCCTTGCTCCTATGGTAGTTGTATCGGCTATCCAAACACTTGCCGTTTTCATCCACTCGGATGGTCACGATGTGCATGTGATGACGGTCGATATCCTCATGCTTGTAAACCATGTATGGCTGGTTGCCATATCCCATGCGCTCCAAGTATTCCCGTGCGATGTTCTCCATGTCCATATCCGTCAGCACATCATCGGGATGCGGATTCAAGGATATATGCACGACAGGCTTCTCTGTTCTGATGTGAGGAGAAAGGTATCGCTGGAAATCACGCAAGGCATTGGCGATGCTCGTCTTTCCCGAACAATCATCGAAGATCTTGTTCGTTGCCAAGAGCTTTCCCTCTTCCTTGTTAATCTTCTCACCATTGTATGCCAGTGCGCCATACAATGAACTTCCGAAACTTATCTTTGCGACCATCTTTCCTCAAACTTACGGGTTAGTTCAACAATCTCACGGGTAAGAGAGACCAGTTCCCTGGTGCAGTTCTCCAGCTTATAGAGTAAAGCCATTGCCTTTTTCTCTGAGAAATGACAACGGAGTTCCTTGACAACATGGTTGTAGTTGTTGCCAATCATTCGGTACTGCGAGTGAAAAGAGGAAAGCTTGGTGTAGTATTCCACCAATGTCTTGTCCTCGCGCAGCACCTTGAACGGCTCGCCGAAGATGCGTGCCTTGGCAAAGACGGCCTTCGCCTTCACATCAGTCTGCTCATACATGACGAGGAATTTCATCCACTCGTCATCGTCGAACCGAAGCATCACATGGTGCGACTTCGGGTTCAGCTTGGGGATTCGTCCCCCTCGTTTTCTTTCTGTGTTCATATTAAAATGGATTAAGTGGTACATGCGGCAATAATGGAATTGCACAAACTATCGTCAGATTGGAACATGGGGAGCCCGACTTCGGAGAGGCTACCAACCCGGCAGGGCAAGGTCTTTGGAGAGTAACTCCAAAGGTTTTGAGTAACTCAAAACATACCTTGCTATGTCTTTGAGGACATAAAAATCCGCTTAGGGTGGATTGAAGTTAGCCTTCGTAAGAAGCTGTCCCATCCCGAATGGAAGCTGTTCGGGAAATCCTGTCCTTTGCTGAGCATCAAGCCTTAGTTCTTCTCGGAACGATATGGATGCGCTATCCATCGCTTTGCCTTTCGGGTGCAAAATTACGGCTAAAAAAGCGCCCTTGGAACAGATGCACCCCAGACAACCACTGCAACTATCGGCAACATGCTGCCACAGGATTTGAAAACCATTGTTTTTCGGAAAAAGCGTTGTTACTTTGCAGCCGTAAACATCGAACTAATGATTTGAAAATATGATGAAACAAGCATTTGTAGAAATGAATAAACCTGTCATTATTGCAGTATCGCCTTGCATCAATGATGCGCTACTGACGTACAGACTTAATGATTCACTGTCGTACTGTCGTATGGAAATGATGAAGCACTGCAATGGTTCAAGGTCTCCATAATGGAGCAATGAATTATAGACATGGACTCTTATGTGTCCACATCGTTAAATTGGCAGAATATTATAGAAGTGAGTTATCAACAATTTAAAAAGTTAAAGATATGAGTAAAACAAGATTTGTTGCATTCGCGACACAGAAAGGTGGAATAGGAAAGTCCACCATCACGGCTCTTGTAGCCAACTACTTTCACAATGTCAAGGGCTTCAATGTGGCGGTCATAGATTGTGACGAGCCACAATACAACCTTGCAGACCTGCGAGACGAGGAATTGGAACTCATCAAAAGCAGCGACTATTTCAAGGCGCAAGCCTGTGAGCATTTCAAAAAGCTGGGCAAGAAGTCCTTCAGCGTAACGAGAAGCAATGCAGTCAATGCGCTTGACGACGCAGAGACAGTGTTGAATGAAACAGAGGTTAAACTTGACTTCATCTTCTTTGACATGCCTGGGACTATCAAAAGTGAGGGCGTCATGAAGACCTTGTCTCAGATGGATTACATCTTTGTACCCGTCAGCGCAGACCGCTTTGTTGTAGAAAGCGCAATGAGCTTCATGCAGTTGTTCCACGACAACTTTTTGACACAGGGTTGGTCGGTCACCAAGAAACTTGCTTTCTTTTGGACAATGGTTGACAAACGAGAACGAACGAGTTTGTATGATGTATATGAAGGTATGTTCAAGTCTCTCGACTATTCGGTTCTCAACACACGACTGCCAGACAGCAAACGTTTCAGAAGAGAGCTGTCGGAGAACAGAAAGGCAGTGTTCCGTTCCACCATCTTTCCATCAGACCCAAACCTGTTGCGAGGGAGTGGCATCAAGGAGTTGTCCGACGAGATTTGTGAAATCATAAAGACATGAGCCTATGGTAAGCAGAAAAATCAACACTGACGCAATAGATGAAAATCTGCTCATTGCCTCTATTGGCAAGAGCAAGATTGGCACGACAACGGCATCCATTCTTGACGGAGCTTCCCAAAACCCAGTGAAGGATACCGAAGAGAAAGAAGAGGGTGAAAAGAAAAATCCACGTTCACAGATGGATAAGCCTGCAGCCCCACGCAAGCCATCCAAGGTTTCTTCTGAAAGTTATGATGCTGCATTTCTCAAACGAAACGAGATAAAGACTCGTCAATGCGTTTATATCAGTCGTGAGATACACAAGAGAATTTCGAGGATTGTCAGTGTGCTCGCAAAGCATGAGTTGACAGTTGGTGGTTATATCGACCTTATTCTTGAGAGACATCTTGAAGAGAACCAGGAAGAAATCAACGTCTTGCTGAGAAAAGAGATAGATGACTGGAAGGTATGACACATAAAAAGGAATAAGCATGACAATGGAAAGTATATTCATGATAGTTTTGGTTGCATTCAATGTCTGGACTATCTATTTTTACAACAAGTTGCTCCTTGAAGTTGCGAACAATAAGGAAGAAGAGGAAAAGCCACCCATCGACCCGATGGCACTTGTAGGCAAAAGCCTTTTCAAAGTGTCCCAACTGCGAAAGAAAGAAGAAACGGTACAGAAGCAAACTGAGTCAGAGCCTGTGTCTGAGAATGACGTGACATTCGAGGATCCACCAAAGAACACGGCAAGGATTCCTGATGAACTACTGGATGATGTGTTTACAAATGTCCGCATAGAAGATGTCGGTGTGAAGTATTCAGACGATGAGGACGATGCCGATGTACCGCAAGCAAAAGGAACAAGTTTTGAGGACATAGATACAGCCGTGAAGACGGTCAAGGCTTCAAAAGCTACGGACAAGGAGAAACGACATGCAGGAAAGGTCTTCCACGAGATGGATGGTAACCAATTCTATGAGAAATTCATGGAGAACAGCAAGGAGTGCAAGAAAAACATTCATGAATTTGTCACCTTCTACCTGCAAACTCACAAGATAGAAGAAATATCCAAGTCAAAGAAGGTGTTTAAAGTGCCAGACAGCATAGAGGACTTCAATATCCTCGATTTTGTATAACAATAAAATTTAGAGAACAATGGAAAGAAACAGAAAAAGAAAGAATGGTGCGACAAAGGAATACATCAGTATTCAGTCCACAGTGAATGTAACCGTGTCGTCCCAAGCAGAAAAAAGAGTTGGGTATATAGACAAGTTTATGTCCAAAGCCGACTTTACTGCAAGAAATGGTAAACAGGTATGCATCAAAGAAGAGACACATGAGCGCATTATGAAGTTTGTGAATGTGGTTGGTAAAGGACAGGCTACTGTAGCAAGTTTCATAGACAACATCATCAACGAGCATTTTGCTATCCATGCTGCCGAAATCAAGGCTGCATTTGATGAGGGACTCAAGGCATATCGCCTCTAACAATAATTTTAAAGTACACCAATGAAAAAGAAAGACTACGGCTAAAATCTCAGCTCGCCACTGAATCCACAAGTCGGCATTATGCCGCATGAGTAAACAAAAGTATCAACCGCCAGACGGGATCATCCAATCCCCAAGGCACAGACAAAAAACGATTTATGAACAAGAAAAACAGAATCATTCTTCTCGTTGCGATGATTGTCGCAGCCGTATCACAGACATTCGCGCAAGGCAACGGACTTGCAGGTATCAATGAGGCAACAAGCATGGTGACCTCCTACTTCGATCCAGGCACGAAGCTCATCTACGCCATCGGTGCCGTGGTGGGTCTCATCGGAGGCATCAAGGTGTATGGCAAGTTCTCGTCGGGCGACCCAGACACGAGCAAGACTGCCGCAAGCTGGTTCGGAGCCTGCATCTTCCTCATCGTGAGCGCAACCATCCTCCGCTCGTTCTTCCTATAATATAATAAGGTATAAGACTTATGGCTGACTACCCAATCAACAAGGGCATCGGTCATTCGGTTGAGTTCAAGGGACTGAAGGCACAGTACCTCTTCATCTTTGCAGGTGGACTGCTTGCCGTCTTCTTCCTTGTGGTAGTCCTCTATATGGCAGGTGCGGACCAACTGGTCTGCATCGGCTTGGGTCTCACGCTCGGATCATTGCTTGTATGGGGAACATTCCATCTGAACAACAAGTACGGAGAGCATGGACTGATGAAGCTACTTGCCACCAAGAGCCACCCACGCTATATCCTCAACCGAAGGAAAACAAACCGGATGTTCAAACATAAAAAGAAAGAAGAATGAGAAATATCAGAAAATCAAGCACCCTTGAAAGCAAGTTCCCGTTGCTTGCTGTGGAGCAAGGCTGCATTATCTCCAAGGATGGCGACATCACGGTCGCCTACGAGGTAACGCTCCCCGAAATCTTCACGGTAACATCGCAGGAGTATGAGTCGGTACATGCCGCATGGTGCAAGGCTATCAAGGTGCTACCAGACTACAGCATCGTACACAAGCAGGACTGGTTCGTGAAAGAGAATTATTCGCCGGATTTGCAGAATAGCGACATGAGCTTTCTGTCAAGAAGCTATGAGCGACACTTCAATGAGCGTCCTTACCTGCATCACCAGTGTTACCTGTTCCTCACCAAGACCACCAAGGAGCGCATGGCACACCAGAGCAATTTTTCCACTTTGTGCCGTGGGCATATCATTCCCAAGGAAATCAAGGACAAGGAAACGGTAGCAAGATTCCTCGATGCCGTGGAGCAGTTCGCAAGAATCATCAATGACTCCGGCTATATCTCCTTACGCAGACTGACGGATGAGGAAATCACAGGTACAGAACGGACAACCGGGCTTGTAGGTAAGTACCTCTTGCTTTCCACGGAGAACGTGCAATGTTTGGAGGATATGGAATTGTCTGCAAGTGGTATGCGTATCGGAAACAAACACCTATGCCTTCATACCTTGTCGCAAACGGAAGACCTGCCAACGGAAGTATCTACGGACAACCGCTTTGAGCGATTGTCCACTGACCGAAGTGACTGCCGACTTTCCTTTGCCGCTCCAGTTGGCTTGCTGTTGTCCTGCAACCATATCTATAACCAGTATGTATTCATCGACAACAGTGACGAGACCTTGCAGAAGTTCGAGAAGACCGCACGTAACATGCACTCGCTGTCAAGGTACAGCCGACAGAACGCCATCAACAAGGAATGGATTGACGAGTATCTGAACGAGGCTCACTCACAAGGCTTGCAGTCTGTCCGTGCCCATTTCAATGTCATGGCATGGGGCGAGGATATGGAGGAGTTGAAGCATCTTCGCAATGATGTGGGCAGTCAGTTGGCAAGCATGGAATGTGTGCCACGCCACAATACGGTGGATTGTCCGACACTCTTCTGGGCTGCGATACCCGGCAACGAGGGTGATTTTCCGTCAGAGGAGAGTTTCCATACCTTCATTGAGCAGGCAACCTGCCTCTTCACGGAGGAAACTAACTATATGGATTCTCCATCACCATTCGGCATCAAGATGGCAGACCGCATCAGTGGCAAGCCGCTGCATATTGACATCTCCGACCTGCCGATGAGAAAAGGTGTGACAACCAACCGCAACAAGTTCGTGCTCGGACCATCGGGAAGCGGAAAGTCGTTCTTCATGAACCACCTCGTCAGACAGTATTATGAACAAGGCACGCATGTAGTCTTGGTCGATACGGGAAATTCCTACCAGGGACTCTGCGAGATGATCAACAGAAAGACAGGCGGAAAGGACGGTATCTACTATACCTATACGGATGAGAGTCCCATCTCGTTCAATCCGTTCTTCACCGAGGATAAGGTCTTTGACATCGAGAAGCGAGAGAGCATCAAGACATTACTCCTGACGCTTTGGAAGAAGGACAACGAGCCTGCCACACGAGCGGAAGAGGTCGCCTTGTCAAATGCCGTGTCGCTCTACATCGGTAAATTGAAAGAGGAAAGCGACATCGTTCCATGCTTCAATACCTTCTATGAGTTTGTGGGAACGGAATACCGCAAGGTGCTGGAAGAAAAGAAAGTCCGTGAGAAAGATTTTGATATAGACGGATTCCTCAACGTGCTGGAACCTTACTACAAGGGTGGCGAATACGACTATCTGCTGAACTCAGACAAGGAACTTGACCTGCTGCACAAGCGGTTCATCGTTTTCGAGATTGACGCCATCAAGGGTGCGCCCGTCAAGGCTGCATAAATAACTATTCCACTGGCAAGGAATTAGGCAAGTGTACATTGAAAAGACCTATCATCCGCCTACTTATCCATTCAACGAAAGACGATGGGGAGTGTAGCATGTAGGAAATCCATAAGTCAATCAGCTATCAGACTGCGACTGAATGGTGGGATGAAAAGATAGACAAAGGATAAAATCTATACTGATTGAATGATAGTCCAAGCGGTATCTGCGCGTACCTGCAACGTAAGATAGCTAAACTCGTTGTATCGTGACACTCATTTTCCAGTCTTTGAGGAGAATAGAGCATGTACTTGTCACGACGCATCTGCAATAAGCAGAAAAGGACGAAAGTCATATCCTCCTGTCTATCAGGCAAGAGTTATTATGCAAGCAAACGGGGATTGCCTAAATCGGAAAGCCACTTGTAAGGCTATGAGGTGCAGACCTCTGAATATCTGACAAGGCAACGGAGCCTCCGTAGTAGTCCGAGCAGGATAATGACCTGCACATGGCAAAGGGAGGCAGTTAATTCTTTTAATACAATTAATGAAAAATGTGTGAGACATTATGAGAAATTCAGAAAGAGTATTAAACAGTCTGGCTATACACAGCCGACAACCGAACTATAAATTTGAGCGGCTTTACCGCCTGCTCTTCAATGAACAGATGTACTATGCTGCCTATCAGCGCATTTATGCAAAGGAGGGTAACATGACCAAGGGGGCAGACAACGCCACCATTGACCACATGAGTATATCACGCATTGAAAAACTGATAATTTCGTTGAAAGACGAGTCATATCAGCCCATACCGTCAAGGAGAGTTTATATTCCCAAGAAGAATGGGAAGAAACGACCTCTTGGCATACCCACATTCAACGACAAACTTCTGCAAGAAGTTGTCAGAATGATTTTGGAAGCGATATATGAAGGTAGCTTTGACAACAATTCCCATGGTTTTAGACCCAAGCGAAGTTGTCATACAGCCTTGCAACAAATTCAAAAGTCATTCAATGGGACACGTTGGTTCATAGAAGGGGACATCAAAGGCTTCTTTGACAATATCAATCATAACACATTGATAGACATTTTAAGGAAGCGAATTGACGATGAGCGTTTTCTTCGATTGATACGCAAGTTCCTCAATGCGGGATTTATTGAAAATTGGGTATTCAACAAAACATATAGTGGCACGCCACAAGGTGGAATAATCAGCCCGATATTGGCTAACATCTACCTTGACCAACTTGACACTTATATGCGTGAATACATCCAAAAATTCAACAAGGGCAAGGAAAGAGCAGACAATCCCGAAAGGGTGAAATTTGAGTACGGCAAAAGTCGTGCAGTGTTGAAACTCAAAGCGGTAACAGACAGGGAAGAGCGCAAATCCATAGTCAAAGAAATAAAACAATTTGATAAGGAAAGAGCAAAAATTCCTTGTGGTGTGGATATGGATGCAAATTTCAGACGCCTAAAATATGTACGGTATGCAGATGATTTTCTGTGTGCTGTCATTGGAACAAAGAAAGAGGCGGAAGCCATCAAGCAGGACATCAAAAAGTTCCTTGCAGAGAAGCTTTCGCTTGAACTTTCAGATGAGAAGACACTCATTACACATGGAAGAAAGTCTGCAAAGTTCCTCGGCTATGAAATCTATATCCGCAAATCTGTATTGACCAAGAGAAACAAGGCTGGCAGATTGACAAGACCCTTTAATAATAAGGTGTACTTGAAGATGCCGACGCAAGTGATTAGAAAGAAACTCCTTGACTATGGTGCATTGGAGATAAAGATGCACAATGGAAAGGAGTTTTACAAGCCTAAGCACCGACCATATCTAATCAACAGTGATGACTTGGAAATCTTGGAAAGATACAATGCTGAAATAAGAGGTATCTATAACTTCTATTCAATAGCAAACAATTGTCATTCGCTTCATACATTCAAGTATATCATGGAGTATAGAATGTACAAAACCTATGCGTCCAAGTATAGAAGTTCTGTAGTGCAAATCTGCAAGAAATACAAGAAAGACGGAGTGTTCACAGTAAGCTATAAGAACAGAAAAGGACAAACCTTAAAGAGGCAGTTTTACCACGATGGGTTCAAGCGTAAGAAACAAGAATATGGAGATTGCTATGACAGATTACCTGTTCAATACTTTTACAACGGAACAAGTCTTATCGACAGATTAAAGGCAAACCGTTGTGAATTGTGTGGAAAGGAAAACGTAAAACTTGATATGCACCATGTGAGAAAACTCAAAGACCTTCAAGGAAAGGAAGATTGGGAACGCCACATGATTGCACGCAAGCGTAAGACGATAGCTTTATGTCGTAGCTGCCATAAGAAAGTCCATTACGGTAGTATAGACTGATAGAATTAATGGAGAGCCGGATACGCCGAAATGTGTAAGTCCGGTTCGGGGGCGAGCATTTGGAAACCTACCATAGTAATATGGCAAGGCGCTGGGTGCTTAGCCTACACAACCGCTAACTGTTCCCGGTAGTGACCATCATCATCATGGAAGCCTTCATCAACAAGATGCGGCGTCTGAAAGGGGTGCGGAAGCAGCTTATCGTGGAGGAGGCTTGGAAGGCTCTTTCTTCGGCAAATATGGCTGACTACCTGCGCTATATGTACAAGACGGTGCGTAAGTATTTCGGTGAGGCAATCGTGGTGACGCAGGAGGTGGACGACATCATTTCCTCGCCCGTCGTCAAGGAGAGCATCATCAACAACTCGGACTGTAAAATCCTGCTCGACCAGCGCAAGTACATGAACAAGTTCGACCAGATTCAGGCGTTGCTCGGACTGACGGAGAAGGAGAAGTCGCAGATACTCTCCATCAACATGGCGAACAACCCCTCACGGCTCTACAAGGAGGTGTGGATAGGCTTGGGCGGCACGCAGTCGGCGGTCTATGCCACCGAGGTCAGTGCTGAAGAGTATCTGGCGTACACCACCGAGGAAACGGAAAAGGTGGAGGTGTACCGTCTGGCAGAGCAATTGGGCGGTGACATCGAAGCCGCCATCCGGCAACTTGCCGAAAGGCGGAGAAACAAGCAATAAGTAATCAATAATCAGTAAAACAGATTTATCAACAAAAAAAGAAAAGCGTATGAGCATATCAAGAATGAAGATGCTGCAAGTCAGCAAGTGTTTAATCGGGCTGGCGGTCATGGTGCTGCAATCCTGCGACGTGGCGGAGAACCGCCGCGACCTGCTGTGCGGAAACTGGGAAAAAGTGAATATTTAATATGTATGAGCGTCAAAAACGGATGTTTTATGGACATTTTACCATAAAATAAGACAGAAATTCATGTTTTTTATGTGCACGCATAAACAGCAGCTGATGCCGATGCGTTTTCTGTCTTCAGCGAAAATTGTGTATATCCGCATAACAATAGATAATATTAGGAGGCGGCTCGGCAAGGCAAACTCAAAAAAGTGGTTTTTGTTTTGCATTGCACTCGCCTTTCACTATATTTACATAATATAGGAGGCGGCTCGGCAAGGCAAACTCAAAAAAAGTGGTTTTTGTTTTACAGTGCACTCGCCTTTCACTATATTTACATAATATAGGAGGCGGCTCGGCAAGGCAAACTCAAAAAAAGTGGTTTTTGTTTTACAGTGCACTCGCCTTTCACTATATTTACATAATATAGGAGGCGGCTCGGCAAGGCAAA
>ENA-OOWV01001197-OOWV01001197.1-human-gut-metagenome-genome-assembly--contig:-NODE-1197-length-17674-cov-8.480447_pt1 | contig 17674 bp, 18 predicted proteins | sample MGYA00241584_ERZ501337 | MGnify/ENA primary metagenome ERZ501337 (study PRJEB25962, sample SAMEA2042744) | human gut metagenome | biome: human gut; feature: human-associated habitat; material: faeces... | reverse complement strand
GACAGTATAAGTTTCTTTTCAAAACATGCTGAGATTGTTGAAAATGGTACAATATCAAAGGCTTTAAAAAATTTGTTGATTTCCGGAGAAAATATTTAAGGGAATGAAAGTGAAATAAGATAAAAAAGAATCGGATCCTTTTGAAGGACTCATACCGGATGGTATGGGTTCTTTTTTTCTTGTAAAAATATTTGTTGGCTTTATCCATATTAAAATTGTAAAACAAAATTCAAAAAAGGAGGAAAAACAATGTTTTATCAAATGAGTATGCCATACATAAGGGTATATACATAAAAAGTAACTATTTTTAGTTGCATTATCACATAAAAAAGTATAGTATAAATATAGGAGTTATATATGGGCAAAAAAGAAAAACTAATTTTACGCTTAAAATCATGTCCAAAAGATTTTACATTTAATGAAGCAGAAGCTTTGTTGCAATATCTGGGGTATTTTCGTTGTAATAAGGGTAAAACAAGCGGTTCTCGCGTAATGTTTGCCAGCGTTGGACATGAAAATATCTTACTTCATCGACCACATCCACAAAAAGAGTTAAAAGCTTATCAAATAAAACAATTATTAAACAAATTAGAACAGGAGGGGTTGGTATGAAAAACACTATGGAATATAAAGGATATATTGGAAGTGTAGAATTTTCCGAAGAAGATTGTATCTTGTATGGAAAAGTTATGGGGATTCGCTCCTTAATTTCTTATGAAGGTGAAACGGCAAAAGAATTATTAGAAGATTTTCATGGAGCTGTAGACGATTATCTTACATTGTGCAAAGAAAATGGAATTGTTCCAGAAACGGCATATAAAGGTAGTTTTAATGTGAGAATTTCGCCTGATTTGCATAAACGGTTAGTGCTATACACGACTGCCCACGAAATGTCATTAAACAGTTATGTAGAGGAAACTTTAAAAAATTCTCCCGCAGCTAAAATTTGATAAAACCAACTTTGAAGGACTCATACTAAAAGGTATGGGTTCTTTTTTATCAGACTATAAAATTCTCCAAAAAAAATACTACACTTCTCCGAAATTTTAATTGCTGGATTTTTCGGAGAAAAATAGCACCTTTTTTAATTATGCGGAGATGTTTCTGGTATATAAGCTTTTCTGAAAAGCGTTGTGCTACACCAGACCGAAATTTGTTTTAATTCTCAATCTAGTGTGTTTTTTCTGTAATAATATAATGCAAGTTGTATGAGGTCAACTTCTCCTGACTAGAAGTCAGGAGCTTGGAGGAACAGGGTCAGTAATTATCTAACAAATGCACTCCAATCTTATCTGGATACAATAGACTCGCTCCTTTCCCGCAGGAGAAGGAGTGGAGGTCCACCAATGACCAGACGGTTTCCTGGTGAGTTGCCATACCAGGATATATATTTTTTATAGGCACAGACCAGTATCTTTTGCTTTCTGTAACCCTTTATTTAAGATATTCTGGGCGGCATTCCTGTCCCGGTCATGATGGGTGTGGCAGTTTGGACAATCCCACTCCCTGTCAGATAACGTCAGATGTTCTTCTCCCTTCATGATATAGCCACAATGACTGCATGTCTGTGTTGTGTATTGTGGCGGGATAAGGACAACTGTCTTGCCATAGAATGCCCCCTTATACTGGAGCATGGTCAGAAAAGTACGCCAGGATGCATCAGAGACTGCTTTTGCAAGATGATGGTTCTTCTTCAGATTACTTACTTTCAGATCCTCCGCAGCGATAAAGTCTTGGTTCTCAACTTCCCGCTTAGAGAGGACATGAAGGTAGTCTGTCCTTTGCCGTTCAATCTTTCGATAAAGATAAGCCACCTTCTTACGCTGTGTCTGATAATTCACAGAACCTTGTAGCTTACGTCCCTCCGCCCTGGCGTGTTCCGCCCTCCGGCTGAGCTTATGCTGTGCTTTTGCCAGTTTATGCTGGGAAGAGGCATAAAAGCGTTTATTCTCACGGATACCACCGTCAGAATCATTGATCAGATCGATAAGATTTAAGTCGATCCCATGCATGGAACCTGTCTTCTCCAGCTTCTGGTGAAATGGTTCATCAGAGACGATGGCAAAAGAAGCCCAGTATTCCCCTACAGCATCTCTTTGTATCGTGATCGTTCCTATCCGGGTATCTGCCGTCCGGTGCAGCAGAGACCCGATGATCTTTGGGGAAGCGCCGATGCGTATCCGTTCCAGCTTGGGAAGCGTGACATGATCCTTATCAAGAAAACGTACATTACAGGTAGTTATCCCTTTCCTGGTGTTATACTGTGCATTTGTCTGATAAGACTGCTCATAAGATTTCTTCTTGAACATAGGAACACCTCTATGCTGCTCCTTCTGATTCTTCCATGCGAAACGGTAGTTTTTGACCGCATTAGCGACTGCCAGTGAATCGATCTCTTTCCCGTAAAGAAAAGGCAGGGCATTCTGTATCCCTTTTACATCAAAAGAAACAGACTGCAGATAATCTATCCGTTCTAAGTACATAGGGACATATGCAGCCGGATGCGATAAAAGGATACTGTCTACCGCTTTTGCTAACCGGTAGCGTTCGTTCCCACAGGCGACTAAATGGTTATAGACTGCCCGTTTTGCTCCATCATTTACAGCGATCAAATGCTTCTGGTAATCGGATGGATACAGTTTTACTTTGAATCCGATATGATATGGCATCTGTGACATCGTATGCATAAAAAGCCCTCCTTTCATGTCTTTATCATATCACATATAAATCACCGTGGAAACAATGGAAGTGATGCCAGATCATGTCTATATGCTCATCAGCTTTAAGCCAAAATATGCAGCATCGAATGTAGTAAAGGCACTCAAAGGGCATAGTGCAAAGATCTTTTTTAAGAATCATCCTGAGATAAAAGCAGATAAGCTATGGGGTGGACATCTCTGGTCTCACAGTTACTACATGAGTACATTGGGGAATATGAGTGAAGATGTGGTAAAACGATATATACAGAATCAATATCCAGAATAAGAACATTCTTTAAGGCGTATTCATCTCCCGGTTAAAACCGGGAGATTTCTACTTATAATTTAATTAAAATATACACATTAATATTAGAAAAAATATGTAGTAGAAAGGAGATATAAAAATTATGAAATCATATCTAATCGTTGAGGAACATAATACGAAAACTTTAAAAATCATTCCATATTCAGAATATTTATTGAATGCAGATAATGTGTTTTTATATGAAGTCATCAGTGATGCTGATACAGAGGATGAAGCGGACCTGCTACGGAATCATATTAATGAGGTTGGCGGCATACAAGAATATTTTAATGAGATAGCAAGAGAAGCAAAAAAAGAGGTAGAAAAAAATAAAGAGGATATTCAGGAAGAAGAATTAGAGCAGCTTCGTTCAAGTGAAACGTCATCAATTTCTCCTGCTGTAATTCCTGAAAATTATTTAGATAGGGCGATTTTGAAAAAATTTCGATATGAACTAGATGTATTTGAAGATTACTTGGGCATGATTCGTTATTTTATGACGGAAAATGACCCTTTAAGCTACATAAGATTGAATGACGATTCGAGAGAAGAAAAATATGTGTATTTCAAAGATGTTGAACGGCAGCTAAAAGCTTTAAAGATAGGTATTATTAAACTCTATTACTATTCTTTTCATAAAGAACTTTTCGATGATTTTTCACAGAGAATGGATGAAATGCATGAAACAGAACAGTTAATACTTAGTTATCCGCTGTATAAATTAAAACAGGCATTATACAAAGAGGAAGAAGCAAGAGATATTTTTGCACAGTATAGTGACAGGCAGATTAGAAATGCTATTAAAAATTATGATAATCCAAAATATCAGAGAGAAAGAGAAGAATGTGCCCAAAAGGATAATAACAAAGTGGTACATAGCGTTTCCTTTGATATAGATGTCCATGATGATCAGATTAGTGAGCAGGAAATAAAGGAATACATAATGCGTGGACTCCGATACTGGGGGATTGATACATTGGGGAAAATAAAAATCGAAGAAAACTAACGTTTTCCTCGATTGATAAAATTTTGTATAATTTCAGGTATGCTCTTCGCTTTTGATGCATCTTTTGTATATTTAAAACTAATCGTATTGTCATTTTTAAAATATTCATATAGCTTAAAATGCAGAAGCTTTGTTTTGTCAGAATTATATGGAGTACGATGTTATATCAATAATTTGTAAAAATGACTGCATCAAACGTATTGATTTTTCTATATAAATAGTATATGATGTTGTTACAGGCAGAAATACACTGTATACACTCGATTACTGATACTTTGTATTAAGCGTATCTTAAGTACGCCAGCCGAGTGGAAAAGCAGCTTTTTATAGCTGTTTTTTTATGTATAAAAGTGAAAAAAAGATAAAAAGAATCGGATTCTTTTAGAGGACTCATGCCAGATGGTATGGGTTCTTTTTTTACCACAAAAATAGCCGCCCCAGTCCTAACAAAACTAAGCGACTATCTTTGACATCCAAATAGTAAATTGGGCTAACCGGCTATCGGCAACCTCTTTTTCTATAATCATACTATCACGTAGCTATGAAAATGTCAATTTATCAAATTAGTGATTATAAAAATATGTGTAAAAAAGGAGAGAAAATGAATAGAGAAGAATTTTTATCAGCATGTGGTGAATGTGAAGTTGGATACAGAGCCCCACTATTGGATTTTTATAGAAATTATGCAGATATTGTTGACAAAATATACGATAAATATGCTCTGTTAGACGGAGAAGATCAGAATAAAATGCTGGTTGAAAGATTAAAAAACTGGTTGGAACAAGGGGAGTATAGCGATATTGTTTCCACCATAAATACATTAGATGAAAATTCAGAACAAAAAGTTTTGGGATTTATTCATTTATATGAGTATATTTTAAAAACTACAAATGATGATTTTGAGTTGATAGACCAGTTATTTTTTATTCCTGGTCGATTTGAGAGAGAGTTTCAAAGAAAGTGATGTTATGGGTAACATCTGCAAAAAAATAGCCGCCCCAGTCCTGACAAAACTAAGCGACTATCTTTGACATCCAAGTTCCCAATAGCCTAATAGTGATGCCAACACATGACACTTACCTCGATAATGGCACTGTGATTAGGACTTACTGTTGGTGAGTTTATCTTATCACATTTCGATAAATTTATCAATAATTTGTGAAAATGACTCCATCAAACGTATTGATTTTTCCAACTATATAGTATATGATATTTATACAGGTAGAAATACACTGTATACATTCGATTACTGATATTTTGTATTAAGCGTATCTTAAGTACGCCAGCCGAGTGGAAAAGCAGCTTTTTATAGCTGTTTTTTTATGTATAAAAGTGAAAAAAAGATAAAAAGAATCGGATTCTTTTAGAGGACTCATGCCAGATGGTATGGGTTCTTTTTTTACCACAAAAATAGCCGCCCCAGTCCTAACAAAACTAAGCGACTATCTTTGACATCCAAATAGTAAATTGGGCTAACCGGCTATCGGCAACCTCTTTTTCTATAATCATACTATCACGTAGCTATGAAAATGTCAATTTATCAAATTAGTGATTATAAAAATATGTGTAAAAAAGGAGAGAAAATGAATAGAGAAGAATTTTTATCAGCATGTGGTGAATGTGAAGTTGGATACAGAGCCCCACTATTGGATTTTTATAGAAATTATGCAGATATTGTTGACAAAATATACGATAAATATGCTCTGTTAGATGGAGACAATCAGAATAAAATGTTGGTTGAACGATTAAAAAACTGGTTGGAACAAGGGGAGTATAGCGATATTGTTTCTATCATAAATACATTAGATGAAAATTCAGAACAAAAAGTTTTAGGGTTCATTCATTTATATGATTACATTTTGAAATCTACGGATGATGATTTTGAGTTGATAGACCAGCTATTTTTCATTCCTGGTCGATTTGAAAGAGAGTTTCAAAATTAACGAAAAAAGACCTCATATCTCTATGAAGTCTTTAAATATTGCTCGCCAGTTATCTGAGAGTTATGTCTTTTATTCTGCCGGTTAACGGCTATGTTCTAGTGGCTCTATTATAACTTCGTGCTATGTATTTGTCAATAATATGTGAATGACTCCAAACAAACATATTAAACAATGAAGCTAATGGAAAAAAGAGAAAAATAAAGGAGTATAAAATATGTATTATGGAGCAGCATTTTGTTTTGGAGCATCGTTTTATAATTTTACAGCAGCTATTTTGCTTGGAGCAGGATGTTCGTTTGCTGGCGGAAGCATTACAGAGTATATAATCGCAGCTATTATTACTGGCGCATGTAGTATCATCGCTACAGTAATTGGGAAAGAAGTTGAACAACTGCAGGGATACCGGCTGGGGATTAAAACAAAAACAATGCGGAAAAAATAAAATCGTAGTTTTCGATGTAATCAGAGTCAAGTTTTCTTATTCTTTCTTATGAAAATTCCTATTTTATCTCTAATAGTATAATATTTTTGTACATATTAATAAGAAAGGGGATTTCCAGGAGCGTAGCCGCAGGGCTACGGGGATTAAAAACCTAAAAAGGGAATCGGAGATTTCATGAACGTAATTGCACCCTCTGGGGTTGGGATTAAAATTATAGAAAATGTAATAAATGTGATAAAAGATAAAATAAAAGGAGGATTTGATGATTGTTAGAGAGTTAGTATTTTGGTTAGTATTTTGCATTGCAATAGGAATTTTTACCGTTTTCATTGTTTCTATTATTAGTATTTTGTTAGTGATTGCTGAATTAGTTTTGATGATGTTTCCTGATTTGCGTGTTCCATGGACTATTACTGATAATTTTCTATGGGAAATTGAAGAAGATATATGTCAGAATGAAATAAAAAAAAGGAGGGGTAATAATGACTCTAAATGAATACAATTATTTGCAGTCCAGATTTTCAAGGAAATTGAAGAAACCGGATTATACCAGCAAAAATGCTGGATACAATGCCGGTATTTCTGAGTGTAGATCAATTATTGAAGTAGAATACAACAGAATGGTAGAAAAAGAAAATCAAATGGACCTGTCAGAATATGTTTGTTTGCAAGATAGATTTTCGCATGCACTAAAAAATCCGGCACATACCAATCGAGAGAGCTCATATAATGCAGCTATTTTATCTTGTAAATCTATTTTGAAAGAGGTTTTTGAGCATAGGGAAGATTTATCAGAATATGTTATCAGTAATGAAGAATTTTCGAAAAGCCCAGAGTGCGAGGGTTAATTACCCACCGCTTAGATTTCTAAAGAAATCTTGAAGCGGGAGCTTGCAAAAACTTAGTTGACTAGCCTAAGTGCTCCGGGCACTACGTTAGGGGAGAATGCATAGCCTTACTATGCAGACAGGTACCTGCAGGTGTTATACCTTGACTGCAGCTCTACGGTATGTGATTAAACAGTCCTGGTGGGAAGGGATAATCTGATCACGTTATGCGAGACCTGCCATAAAGGGTATCATAATGGCACTGTTATACTGCCAAAGAATATCAAGCGTGGCATGAAGCTTATACTCTTGTAGAAGCTGGTGGACATGTATACTTTTATTAGAAAATAGATTGAAGACTTTTTTCTTACATGCTATACTTTTATTAAGGAGAAAACCATATAGATTGTGGTTGAAAAACACTTATACACATTGTTGTATAGGTGTTTTTTGTTGTCTAAGTAAAGCCGGAGTCTCCGGCTTTTTCTTATAAATATATGGATTCTTCTTTGAATGATAAAATATTTTTAAACATATTTAAAAAGAGGGAGGACAGAAAAATGTTAAAGAAAAAGAAGAAAGAAAAACATTATACCTATCCTGTTAGAGATGTGAGCCATTACATCATTGTATATAGCAACGAAAGAGATTATGGGGTATCCAACTTAAAGCTGCAAAAATTACTATATTTTGTACAAGCATTTTTCTTGATAAATGACTTTCCTCCATGTTTTGACGAAAAAATAGAAGCATGGGATTTCGGACCTGTTGTACCGGAAGTATACAGGGAATATAAGAGATATGGAGGCATGGATATCCCAACAATAGATTACTATGTAAAATTTGACAAAAAGAATATCTGGAATACAGAGCGTATTTACTATGATGATATCATTAGTGAGGATGATAAAGAAATGATACGGGCGGTTGTTGATAAACTTGCACATTGTTCGGCTACATTTCTAGTGAACCTGACACATAACCAAGATCCGTGGATAAACGCATACGTAAATGGGCAGTGTAATGAGATTACAAAAGAAGATATAAAGAGATATTTTGGTGGCTAATATACAAAAAAGGATTTTTTACAAATAGATGCAACACACAGGTTATAAAGAAGAAAAGGAGATAGAGTATGTTTGAGTTGTTCAACGGTGTTTCAGATGGTGAATTGAAAGACATATACAAAGATATAAAAAAAAGCGAGAAAGACGGATTACGTCCCAAATCTTTAGATTCTTATGCAAAAAAGTTACAAAAAATTTGCAAATTTGAAGTGTTTTCACAGTCAATCGATTTTACGAAAGAGTTGTTTTATAAAGAAATTGCAAAGAGGTATTTCGCAGAATAATGAAGTCTCCATGTCCATATATTATTCTTTTAGACTTATACCCAAAAGGTATGAGTCTTTTTTGTTTGCAGTAAATGTTTCTTTCGGAATTCGATTCCATTTATCATCTAAAATTTAATCCATGCCTTATATCCATATTAAACACGTACAATATTTCAAAACAAGGAGGGAAAATATCATGAAAATGGAAACAACAAAAAGATGGGGATTAATGCTTACGAATATGTGTTATCTTCCTTATTTCTTTTTCTCCCCAAGCGAGGCTGCTGATTTCTTAAATGTACATCCTGAGTATAAAGAACGAAAAATACGAGTCGTTCCTGTGCAGGAGGTTCACATGGTTGAAGATAAACAACCATTTTACGAAGAATTGCAGCAAATACGCAATCGGGTATTGGCAGGTAACTGCTAGAAAGGAAAGGAAAATGGCTACATTTAACGGAAGATTACGACAATTAATGAAAGAAAAAGGCTTCACACAGCATAAACTGGCAGAAGCGGTTGATGTATCTGAGCCAAGTGTTTACTCTTACTATCATGGATTCACTACACCAAGATTGGATGTTCTTGTTGCAATCGCAAAAGTCTTTGATGTTACAACGGACTATCTATTAGGTTTAGAAGATTTTAACGCAAAAAAAAGATTCTTAAATGGTATTGCGGTTACAAAAACCGGTTGGGATGCAGACGATGAAATTTGCTGCCCAATATGTGGGTGTAGTGTAGCTCGAAATGATGATTTCCATGAGATGCGACCAAAACATTGCCCGGACTGTGGTACCAAGTTGGTATACTAAAAGGAGGATTAATTGATGTCTATTTTATTATTCATCTTATTTGGCAGTATCACATTAAGTTTTTGGAGTGTGTGTATTGCCTCCGGCAGAGCTGATAAAAAGTTAGAATATTTACATTTACAAAAGGAAAAAGGAGAACACTATGTCCGATAGATTAACTACAGAATATGCAGACCTTGTGAATATTTATAACAAAGAACAAAATTTTATACGACAAAACGACTCAATCTTACCAGTTATTCATATAGCCTGGTTGTATAACAAAAATGTTGAGATTATTGATGCTCCAGCAAGCGAATATAAGCTGCCCGAAGTCATCAATACACATTTTGATGAGCTGTTTTCTTCTTATCAAACTTCTAAGGTATATGATAATATAAATATACGTGTTGATGATTGGAAGCTTAACAGTGAGAAAAATCTATTTCAGATTTTTTCAGGCAGAACAACTTATTATAAGTCATTAGTTACAAACCGCGCTATGGATTATGTGTTAAGTAACGGAGCAAGTGTCCGTAAAATGTTAGAAGGCGGACCAGTAATTCATTCTTTGAAAGGCTCTTCTCTTTCTAATCACTTAGGATTCAATGGATTTATTGAAACTTCTGATGAAAAGTTTATGTTTGTTTTTCGAAAAAAAGGCGTATCTATTGGTGAGGGCACTTACTCTAATAGTGTCGCAGCAAGCCTTAAAACAAAATACGCTTTAAATCCTTTCTCGCAATTCACAATGACTGGACTTGAGAATGGGATTATCCGGGAAATTGAAGATGAATTAGGAATTCCTCCGGAAACACTTTTAAGAGATAAAAATAATATTCTCTCGGGTCCTATCAAATTAATCGCAGCTTACAGAGACTTACTTGAAGGTGGAAAGCCGCAATTATTATTTTATGCGATGACTTCAATGGACTCCAAGCAGGTAACAGAGGTTTTTAATGCAAAAAACAATCATCTGCTCAATAATGAAAGTGATAGCATAGCTGGAAAGGAACAGGTAATGTCTACAGATGGAAATCATCTTTTCTGGGTTTCAAGAGACGAATTAATATCTGGCTTGCTTTCTTCTGGTGGTATAATCCATCATGAACTACCAATGCTTCCGTCTGCTTCAGCATGTGTTTCTATGTTGCAGCAATTTTTAAAGATAACTATGATCTTACCAGAAGAAATTGTAGATATTTTAGAAAATAACGGATTTTCTTGCAATGGAAAAATCTCCAAACAAAGCGGAGAATATTATGTAGAAATTTCTCAGGGCACTCCTCTTGGGGAGGATTGGTCTGAAATCATCTGGTTTGACGGTTCTAAAGAAGGATTTGTCGAAGCAGTTAGAAAACGGGCAAACGGTTTCGATGTAGACGAGGAAGTAGAAGTCTATATACCCTGTCGCGGAGAAAACGGCTGTCCTAGCAGTATCGAAGATTTGGTAAATGATGCCAAATGGAAAAAAGAACAGATAGAAAAATTAGCAGATGCTTTGGAAGGACTCAATCGTCCAATACCGGCTGAGAAAAAAGCGATTTTGCGTGTCGTTGTAAATTACGCTGGAACGGAGTTTTTCACAAAAGAGGACGATGGTTGTTTCAAACAGCATGAATCATTAGAATCTGCCAGAGACTACATCATCCATGAATATGGAGCAGATGTAGAAATCGAGACAGAAACTGACGTAAGATTCAGCTATTAATCAAATTAACACATAAGGAGATATTACAATGAAAAAAGAAATTAAGGTTGCTGATTTAGATTATCCAATAAACTTAGGTGAAACAAAACCCCCAAATTTAGAAGAGTGGTTTTGCAAATGTGATGTGATTCAGAATATGTTTGAATCTGGAAAAGCTTCAGTAGTTGAAATCAAACAAGATTCCGACTTCGTAAAAAGAGTTGTTACTAGCTTATCAGATGAACAAAAAAAGTTATGTAAGAAGTCTTCATTATGCGGTCCATTAATTGAAAAAATGCAAACAGGAGCTTATGCTTACAATTTAGATGATAACGAGGAAGATAATATTCAAGCTGCTTTTCATGATGGTAGTTATTTACCATATGAAGGAAAGCATCGAACTTGTTGTGCGAAAAATTTCTTATCTCCAGATTGTACGATTTGTGTAAAAGATATAACAAAATACTAATATCACAGATCAATATAATAATCAGTTTTTTCATATTCGTATAAAAAGAGTCAATTATTTGGCTCTTTTTTCTTTTGCCTTTTCTTCCAGGATTTCTTTTTTACATATTATATTTGGGTTTGAGAGGTGTGTAATTTTGTATGGTTGTCAAACCACATTTTCTATTTTGTGCAGACTGAGGTGTTTGAGAGGTGTGTAATTTTGTATGGTTCCAAAGCAATGCCACCATTTTCCGGAAGTGTATTTAATGGTTTGAGAGGTGTGTAATTTTGTATGGTTCCAAAGCACCAAATGTAATCATATCTGCAGCACCTAGTTTGAGAGGTGTGCAATTTTGTATGGTTCCAAAGCTTAGTAGCGAAACAAATTATAGATAAGTGCGTTTGAGAGGTGTGTAATTTTATATGGCAGTAAAACAACGAGTAATTGTTAAAGCTAAGCATACCCGTTTGAGAGGCGTGTAATTTTATATGGTAGTAAAACAAAAACAGGATGAGAAGAAACTGGAAGGCTGTTTGAGAGGGGTGTAATTTTATATGGTTCCAAAGCATCAAGATAAAAAATCATTGATCGGGCAGGGTTTGAGAGGTATGTAATTTTTTATGGTTCCAAAGCTTAGAGCATATACCAAATGGACATTAACCCCGTTTGAGAAGTGTGTAATTTTATATGATTCCAAAGCTATAGCATTCCATGCGTAGTTTGAGAGGTGTGTAGTTTTTTATGGGTCCAAAGCAGTTATTTTGAAGATGATGCATGGGAAACAGTTTGAGAGGTATATAATTTTGTATGGTTCCAAAGCCCAGCTACTTATTTTCTATCCAGCCATTTGGTTTGAGAAGTATGTAATTTTATATGGTGGTAAACCAAACAAATTTTACCATTTTTACAACGGATAGGGTTTGAGAGACGTGTAATTTTATATGGTAACCAAGCCTCAAAACTGCTCAGAAAATTGAGAGGCATATTTGAGAGGCATATGGTTGTAAACCTGACAGCAGGATTACCAGCTCTGCGACGGGTTTGAGAGATGTGTAGTTTTATATATCCCAAAGCCACAGATACGATGGGAACAGCAGAAATACCGTTTGAGAAATGTGTAGTTTTATATGGTCCCAAAGCCTGCCTGTTGAGATTGGTACTCTAGGAGTTTGAGATGTGTGTAGTTTTATATGGTGGTAAACCGTGCCAAAGCGTTGTCTCGGCAAATCTATGGTTTGAGAAGAATGTTTGAGAGGTATGTGATTTTGAAAACTTCAAATAAAAAAATACATAAAAAAAAGAATCAGATTCTTTCTGATTCTCAAAGTTCGGTTACTATATAAAATTGTCATTCTCTCAAATCCGCTACCGTGCGGAACTCTTTCGAGTGTTTACAAAAATTCTTTTTTTGAACATGGTGTGTAATCTATATGGTGTTTTTAATTATAAACATCATTTGATACTTTGTCAAGAGCTTAAAGCTATGTTTTTCATAATTTATACAGGAGGAAAATAAATGCAGAAATACTATTTGGGGTTAAATATTGGCACTAACTCTGTTGGTTGGGCAGTAACTGATGAAAATTACAACCTTTGCAAATTTGGAGGAAAGAGAATGTGGGGTATCCGATTATTTGATGGCGCACAGACGGCAGAAGAAAGAAGAATGAATCGTTCGAACCGCCGCAGGCTGTCCAGACAAAAACAGAGGATTGATTTACTACAGGAATTGTTTGCAAAAGAAATTGCAAAAGTAGACCCTACTTTTTTCATCCGATTAAATGAAAGTCGGCTATACATGGAAGATAAATCGACCGGGACAAAATTTCCACTGTTTGCTGATCCAGGTTACACAGACAAAGAATATTACAAAGAATATCCAACAATCTATCATCTGCGGCAGGAACTGATAAAAAATCCAGAATCACATGATATACGGCTAGTATATCTAGCTTGTCACCATATCTTAAAAAACAGAGGACATTTCCTGATCAATGGAAGTTTTAGAGATGTAAAAAATCTATCTTTTGTCTGCCGGGAAATGCTGGATGCTTTCAATGAACTCTCTAAATACCAGCTTATGATAAGCGATATAGATGCTTTAGAAAAAATATTAAGTAACCGGAAGCAGCAAAAATCTACTAAAGTAAAAGAACTTGTCCAAATATTTGAATGTGTCCCTCATGAAGATAAATCTGATGCAAAAATATGTAAGGAAATCCTTTCTAATTTATGTAAGTTTTTAGTTGGAGCTAAAGGAAATATTACCCGTTTGTTTGATACAGACTTTGACGAGATGGAGACTAGCAGCTTTTCATTTGGAGACTCTAAATATGAAGACAGCCTCCTTCCTAGCCTGGAAGAAAACTATCCAGATTACGCAAATGTAATCCAAAAGATAAAAGCGATGTATGACTGGAGTGTTTTAGTTGAGATTATGGCAGGAGAGAATTACCTTTCGTTTGCAAAAGTAAATGCCTATAAAAAGCACAAAGAAAATCTGTCCATACTGAAAAGTCTCATGAAAAAATATTGTACACCAGATGTTTATCAGCGTTTTTTTTATGAAACAGACGAAAAGAGCAGTTACGGCAATTACATAGGTGCTATTCATAATAACGGGCATAGTCATACAATGAAAAAATGTGACGAAGAAACCTTTTATAAATCACTCAGCAAAATCCTCGACAAACTTGTTGTGCAAAAAACAGACCAAAATACATTAGAAATTTTGAAAAAAGAAGCCGAAAACCAGACATTACTACCGCTTGCCAGAACAAAAGCAAATGGGGTAATTCCAAATCAAATACATATCCAAGAGTTAAGGGCAATCTTAGATAATGCAAAAACATATCTGCCATTTTTAAATGAAGCAGACGAGTACGGAACAATCGCAGAAAAAATCATCCGTATCGCCAAATTTAAAATCCCGTATTATGCCGGTCCACTTAGTACCCGCCATAAGGAACAAGGAGCGAATACTTGGATTGTCCGTAAGCAGGAGGGGAGAATTTATCCATGGAACTTTGAAGAAATGGTAGATTTGGAGCAGTCAAATAACGAATTTATCCGGAGAATGACAAATAAATGCACCTATCTTATCGGAGAAGATGTCTTACCCAAAAATTCACTATTATACTCGAAATTTATGGTATTAAATGAGCTGAATAATCTGAAAATCAGAGGGCATAAGATTTCTGTGGAATTAAAACAGGAACTTTACAAAGAGTTGTTCTGTAAAAAAGCCAAAGTTACAGGTAAAGCTCTTCTTGTTTATCTAAAGAAAAAGGATGCCGAATTAACTTTAGAAGACATCAGTGGTTTTGATGCTGATTTTAAGTCATCGTTATCTATCTATATCGATTTTAAGAATCATATTCTAAGAGAACAGATAGACGATGGTAAATACCAGAGTATTGTAGAAAATATCATCAAATGGAAAACGATTTTCGATGCTGATTCCAAAATGATAGAAAAAATGATAGCGAGAGAATACCCAAACATGTTCAGCAGCGAACAGATTAAGAAAATCTGCCGGCTTAAATGTAGAGGATGGGGTAATTTTTCTTCACGCTTCTTAAATGGAATTCAGGGCGAAAATACTGAAACAAAAGAATGTTTTACAATCATAGAAGCTTTATGGAAAACAAATTACAATCTCATGCAGCTTTTAAGCAAGCAGTTTACTTTTAAAGACGCGATTGACTGTATTAATGCAGATAAAGTAGGAAAAATAGATAAGGTTACCTACGAAAATACAGTAAAAGACTTAGTGGTATCTCCTGCTAATAAACGTGCGATATGGCAGACGGTTCAGATTACAGAAGAGATTAAAAAAGTCATGAAATGTGAGCCAGAAAAAATCTTTGTTGAGATGGCGCGAGGAGGAGAAAAAGAGAAAAAACGGACGATTTCCAGAAAAGAACGGTTGTTGAAATTGTATATGGATTACAAAGATGAGAACCGAGACTGGATAAAAGAGATTGAAAGCCGAGATGAACAGGATTTTACAAACCGAAAACTTTATCTTTATTATACGCAGATAGGAAGATGTATGTATTCTGGTGAGGAAATTAGCTTAGAAGAGTTAATGCAGAAAAACTCCAAATGGGATAAAGATCATATTTACCCGCAATCAAAGATAAAAGATGACAGCTTGGATAATCTGGTATTAGCAAGAAAAGATATAAATAACAATAAATCCAATAAGCTGTTGTCTACAGGTATCCAGGATAAAATGAAGAAATATTGGAAAATGTTATTGCAGCATGGTTTTATCTCAAAGAAAAAATATGACCGTTTAATGCGAACAGAAGATTTCTCTGATGAAGAACTGTCGGGATTTATCGCGCGACAGATAGTGGAAACAAGGCAGTCCTCAAAAGCTGTGGCAGAGCTATTGGACCGTTTAAACGAACACACAGAAATAGTTTACGTTAAAGCAGGGTTAGTCTCAGATTTCAGACATGATAATAACCTGCTGAAATCCAGAAGGATTAATGACTACCATAATGCAAAAGATGCATTTTTAAATATTGTGGTTGGAAATGTTTATAATGCAAAATTCACAGCAAATCCTAGAAACTGGATCAAAAAGAACAGAAATACGAATTACAGTATCCGGCGAGTATTTGACTATACTGTAAAACGTGGGAGCACCATTGTCTGGCAGGGAGTAAAAGATGGTGGACATAGTATTGATGGAATAAAAAAGACGATGGCTCGAAACGACATTTTATATACAGAGCGAACCTATTGTGAGCAAGGAGAACTCTTTAATGCAACGCTGATAAAAAAAGGAAATCCAAATGCCATAGGTTTAAAGAAGGGGCTTGACCCGATGAAGTATGGCGGCTATAGCAGTCCGAAAACTTCTGCTTTTGCTTTCATTGAGTTTGATGGGAAAAAGGGACGGCAAAATCATCTCGTTGAGATTCCCGTATATATCGCTAATATTGCTGCAAGGCAGCCAGAATATATCAAAAATTATTTAGAAGAGAAAAAAGGATATCAAAATGTTATCGTAAAAAAATATCCTATCCAAAAGAATGCCCTAATAAAGCTAGATGGATATCCAGTAAGATTAAGAGGAGCCAATGAGAAAAGCATCACATTGAAAAATGCTGTGCAGTTAGTGTTAAAACCTGAGTATTACGAAACAATACGGAATGTAGAAAAATATTTAGAATACATTGATAAAGATGAATCTGTTTCTAAAGCTGCGCGTTTTTCGCATACTGAGCTAGATAAGCTGTACGATGAACTGTGTTTTAAGGCAGAAAACAGTATTTACAAAAAGCGACCAGCCAGTCAAGCAGCAACTTTAAAAAATGGACAAAAAACTTTTCTTGTAATAACGAATTTAAAAGAAAAAGCACAAGTTACCAACAATATAATCACAATGTTCCGATGTGATGCAACAACGACAACAAACTTAAAAACAATCGGAGGTTCGGCAAATGCAGGTGGTATGCAGGTGAACAAAAACACGCTGACGTCCCAAAAGGTAGTGTTAGTTCATCAGTCCGTTACCGGATTATTCGTCACGGAGGAAGAATTATTATAAAATAAAAAAGAATCAGATTTTTCTGGTTCTTTTTTTTCTTATAAAAATTCTTTTCTTTTTTCCTGCCTGTAAAATTAATTATAAAAAAGTAACAATATATGCTAATATATATATGAATAAAAAAAGGAGAATACAAATGAGCAAAACACCAAAAAGATTAACAAACAGCGAAAGAGAAATCATGCAGGTACTATGGAAAAGTGAAAAGCCGCTTACGGCGTCCGGTATCATAGCTGCATCACCAAACAAAGAATGGAAAAACTCTTCAGTACATTTGCTGATTAAGTCTTTATTGGACAAAGATTTAGTGGAAGTTGCTGGTTTTGAGAAAACAACTAAAAATTATGCCAGAACTTTTAAACCAACTATGTCTTATGAGGACTACTCTATTAAATTTATGCTTAATGATACAGACAAGGAAAAGCGTAAAAATATTATTTTAAAAATGATAAAAGAAGAAACCGATCTCGATATAGTCAGAGAAGTATTAGATGCAGCAAAGGACAAATTGAACAATAAACCAGGTGTGCATTCCCCTTCCTCAACAAAGTAGGTAGGGGTTAGCACCGTCTGTTGCCATATTCTAAAGAGTTTAGTATAATGAAAGTACAGATTTTAG
>ENA-OOWV01001196-OOWV01001196.1-human-gut-metagenome-genome-assembly--contig:-NODE-1196-length-17689-cov-1.842634_pt1 | contig 17689 bp, 20 predicted proteins | sample MGYA00241584_ERZ501337 | MGnify/ENA primary metagenome ERZ501337 (study PRJEB25962, sample SAMEA2042744) | human gut metagenome | biome: human gut; feature: human-associated habitat; material: faeces... | reverse complement strand
AACGCCTCTGAGAATGCCCGCTTTGTAACAAATCTTGCGCTGCAGATTCATGGCGGCTATGGCTATATGAAAGAGTATGCAATAGAGAGACAGTACAGAGATGCACGTATTATTCCGATTTATGAAGGAACTTCCGAAGTCCAGAAAATGGTTATTTCCCGTGCAGTTATCAATGGAAAATAACTGTATTGTGTAAAACACATACTGCGATTTGAAAATGCATAAGAGATAATGTCTTTGAAGAAGGATGTTAAGAGCTTCAAGAGAAAAAGAAAACCCCAGAGGTGGTGACCTCTGGGGTTTTCTGTATTCAAAAACCAGGTCTGTATTTTACCTGAATTTTGCATTTTTCACAGTTTTATTTTACTAAACTTTTTGTTTAAAAATACTTGACAACGTAAAAAATTAATCTATAATAGATTTGTTTAGCAATATCGAACTTAAAGTTAAGGAGGAATCAGCGTGGATATAGGTGCAAAGATTAAGCTGCTCAGGATAAAGAATCAGCTGACCCTTGAGGAGCTGGCGAACCGCAGTGAACTGACGAAGGGTTTTCTTTCTCAGGTTGAGAGGAATCTGACGTCTCCGTCTATTGCAACGCTGGAGGATATACTTGAGGCCCTCGGTACTTCACTGGGCGAATTTTTTTCCGATGACAGAGATGAACGTGTGGTGTTTACGGCCAATGATTATTTTATCAATGAGCAGGAGGCCTACGACATTTCCTATATTGTGCCGAATGCTCAGAAGAACTGCATGGAGCCGATTTTGATCAGGCTGCATCCGGGATGCGAATCGGAGACGTACGGCCCTTATGAGGCGGAGGAGTTCGGTTATGTCCTTCAGGGAAAGGTCGAGCTGCATTACGGAAAGGCGCAATATATGCTGAAAAAGGGGCAGACTTTCTATCTGAAGGGAGATAGAGAACATTATCTGAAGAACGCAGGTGAATCCGAGGCGAAGGTGATATGGGTTTCCAATCCACCTTCATTTTAATGTAAGGAACGTGCATGAATTAAGAACCGGATTCTGCATCAGGACGGACGAATAAGTACTGAATTTAAATTGGTAAGGGAGAGGACCATGGAGAAGATTATTGAGCTTAAGAATCTGACGAAGAATTTTGATGACCAGCAGGTTTTGAAGGGCATCAATCTGGACATTCATCACAATGAGTTTTTGACACTGCTGGGGCCGAGCGGTTGCGGCAAGACAACAACACTGCGTATTATTGCCGGTTTTGAGGAAGCCAGCAGCGGTGAAGTGCTTTTTGACGGCATGGATATTTCCAAAATTCCTGCTTATAAACGTGAAATTAATACCGTTTTCCAGAAGTATGCATTATTTCCGCATATGACGGTTTTGGAAAATGTAATATATGGATTAAAATTTCAGGGAATTAAAAAAAAGAAAGCCAGAGAAATGGGGATGGAGTATTTGAAAATCGTGGATATGGAAGAATATGCAGGATTTTCAATTGGCGAAATATCTGGTGGACAACAGCAAAGAGTTGCATTAGTCAGATCGTTAATTACAAAGCCGAAGGTACTCCTTTTAGACGAGCCACTTAGTAATTTGGATGCGAAACTTCGAGTCAAGATGCGTGAAGAAATTCGGGAAATTCAAAAAAAGTATGAGATTACAATGGTTTTTGTAACCCATGACCAAGAAGAAGCAATGGTACTTGGTGACAAGATTGCTATTATGGATCAGGGTAAACTTGTCCAAATTGGAAGACCGGAAGAAGTGTATTTGCATCCACAAAATGATTTCGCAAGAGATTTCTTGGGAATATCGAATCAGTTTACCGATATGCGAGGAAACCATATATGTTGTAGACCAGAAGAACTCGAATTTGTGGATAATGGTACTGTAAAAGGAATTGTAAAGCAGGAAGAGTTTTTAGGATTTTACCGACAATATTGTGTTGAAACAGAAACCCATGAAACCATCATTGTAAGAACGGATAGAGGGGTAAAAAAGGAAGTAGGAAAAGAAATTCAGCTTCAAGTTAAATAGAAGATTAAAAAGGATATAATTTATCAAAAAATAAAGATTCTTATAGAAGAATATATGATTTATTCCGGAACATATACTGCTATAAAGGCAGATGTTCCGGAGTTTTTTTTATGAGAAAGTTAATAAAACTTGAGAAAATAAGTACCAATCGCAAGAATATTCAAAAGAAATGGAATAAGAAATGGTTGACTCGTGGGATTTTTACATGTGTGGCTGCAATAGCATTGATAGGTTCATACAGGTACATATCAGGAATCGTCAAGGTTTCAAGCAATGTCAATGGGAAAGAACTTCCGATTTATTGTGTCCAGACTGACGAAAAGAAGGTTGCGCTCTCATTTGATGCGGCATGGGGGAATGATGATACCCAGAGAATCCTGGACATTTTAAAGGAACATAATGTACATGTCACATTTTTTATGACTGGCGGGTGGGTCGAAAGTTATCCTGACGATGTGAAAGCAATCTATGAGGCAGGCCATGACCTTGGAAATCACAGTCAGAATCATAAGAATATGTCTCAGCTTTCCGATGAGGAGAAGACGCAAGAGTTAATGAGTGTTCATGAAAAAGTGAAGGAGTTGACAGGAGTCAAGATGCAGTTGTTTCGCCCGCCATATGGAGATTATGATGACGCTGTTGTTTTAAATGCCAGGGAAAATGGATATTATCCGATTCAGTGGGACGTGGATAGTTTGGATTGGAAAGACTACGGGGTTGATAGTATTTTAAGTACGGTGCTGAATCATAAGGCACTTGGAAATGGTTCGATTATCTTGTGCCACAATGGGGCGAAATATACGGCAGATGCTCTGGATGCATTGCTGGACGGATTGAAAGAAAAAGGTTATCAGGTAGTGCCGATATCGCAACTGATTTATAAAGAAAATTACCATATGGACGTGACCGGAAGACAAATTCCGGACGCGAAGTAGATACCTAGAAAAGCCCGTAAAATGGGCGAAAAATCAGAACATACACATCAATTAAAGAACATATATAGAATAGTTTAATATTTGCTGTCTCTTTTATTTAAAATCTTGATTGGACAATGGAAAAGTAAGTGTGGTAATATTAAATGCGTACTTGTTAATGTTGATAATTATTGCTTAATAAAGCAGTGATACAACTGGGGAAAAAGAAAAGGAGAACTTAATGAAAAAGAAAATCGTAAGCGCACTTTTATGTGTCGCAATGATCGCAACTATGGCAACAGGTTGTGGTGGCAGCAAATCCAGTTCTACATCTGGAAATGCAGATTCTACAGCTAAGCAGTTTGAGATTAATGCAGCAATTGCAGCAAATCCACCTGCACTTGATCCACACACTGTAAATGCTAATGTTACAGGTGCAATTGGAATTCATATTTATGAAGCTCTGTTCCAGATGGATGAGAATTATGAACCACAGCCAGTACTTGCAGAGTCTTATGAGATGAGCGATGATGGAAAAGAGTACACAATCAAACTTCGTCAGGGAGTAAAATTCCACAACGGAGATGAGATGAAGGCAGATGATGTAGTAGCATCTATGAATCGTTGGATGGAGCTTTCACCAAAGGCTAAAACACTCATTGGCGGTTCAGTGTTTGAAAAAGTAGATGATTATACAGTGAAACTTACTGTAAATGAGCCATCTTCTGATATCATCATGGTTCTTGCAAGCCCTATTCAGTTTGCAGCTATTTATCCAAAGTCAGTTGTTGATTCAGCAAGTGATGAGGGTGTAAAGGAATATATTGGAACTGGTCCGTATAAAGTAGCAGAGTGGAAGCAGGATCAGTATGTAAAACTTGAAAAAAATGAGGATTATCAGCCGGCTGAAGGAAAATCCAGTGGTCTTGCAGGAGCAAAAAATGCACAGGCTGACACAATCACATTTAATATTGTAACAGATACAGCGACTCGTATCGCAGGTGTACAGAATGGTCAGTATGACATTGCTGAGGACATCCCGGCAGATCAGTACAAAGATCTTGCAGCAGACAAGAATCTGACTATGGATGTTCGTAGTGGTGGTACATTGAACCTGTTCCTGAATACAACAGAGGGTGTTATGGCTGATGAAAAAGTACGTCAGGCAGCTCTTGCAGCACTTAACTGTGATGATATTCTGATGGCAAGTTATGGAGATGCTGATCTTTATAAGCTGAATGCAGGTTGGTGTAATCCAGATGATGCTCAGTGGGGAACAGAGGCAGGCTCTGAATATTACAATCAGAACGATGTAGAGAAAGCGAAAAAGCTTCTTTCTGAGTCAAGCTACAACAATGAAAAAATCGTATTAGTTACAACACCAGAATACAATGAGATGTACAACGCAACATTAGTTGTTCAGGAACAGTTAAAAGCAGCAGGATTCAATGCAGAAGTTGAAAGTTACGACTTCAGCACATTCATGGAGCACCGTGCAGATCCGAAACAGTTTAGTATGTATATTACAAGTAACAGCTACAACATGCTTCCAATTCAGTTATCAGTACTGGATAAAGGATGGGCAGGACTGGATCGTCCGGAAGTAACAGACGGAATCAAAGCAATCCGTTCAGCATCTTCTAACGAGGAAGCAAAAGCTGCATGGGAAGACCTCCAGTCATTCATTTATGAATATGGTGCAGCAAGTGTTATCGGACATTTCACAAACATTACAGCTATGAACAGCAAAGTTGAGAATTATCAGTACCTGAGATTCCCAATTTACTGGAATATCACTTTTGCAGAGTAATAGATGGAAGAGTTTACTTACATCTAGGTGAGTCTTGAATAGTAAACACAGCGGCGGAATGCGAAAGCAACCGCCGCTTTTGCGAATTTTAGGAATATTTTCATTGAACTTGAAAATCATGGAGGAGGAAACTATATGTTATCTTATATTGGAAAACGTATTCTGTCATTGATTCCTGTACTCTTTGTTGTGTCATTTGTTGTTTTTCTGGTTGTATATATGATACCGGGAGGACCTGCGACAGCAATTTTAGGACTGGAAGCATCAGCAGATCAGATAAATGCTTTGAATGCGCAGCTTGGTTTTGACAGACCATTTCTTGTGCAGTATGGTGACTGGATCGTCAATGTATTTCAGGGGAACTGGGGGGATTCATTCTTTTTACATGAGTCTGTAACAGAAGCAATTGCTGAATATTTTGGACCAACAATCAGCCTTGCAATTCTTGCGCAGTTAATTGCATTAGTTCTTTCTGTACCACTTGGGATTCTTGCAGCATATAAGAGAGGAAGCGCGACTGATGTAGCAGCAGTATCTGTGTCATTGCTTGGTATTGCAATTCCAGGATTCCTTTTAAGTATGTTTTTAATGTTATTTTTTAGTGTGTATCATCACTGGTTCCCGGTAGCAGGGTATGCACCATTGGCAAATGGACTGTTGGAACATTGGAAATATCTGTTTGTTCCTGCACTCTCACTTGGAATTGTACAAGCTGCTTATATTACACGAATGACAAGATCATCACTTCTTGAGGTGTTATATAAAAATTATATTCGCACAGCAAGAGCAAAAGGATTAAAAGAAAAAAAAGTAGTTCTTCGCTATGCACTTAAAAATGCGGCGCCTGCAATTCTTACAGCAGTCGGACAGTCATTTGGAAGTCTGATTACAGGAACAATCGTAACGGAGACGTTGTTTAATATTCCGGGGCTTGGAATGTTGACAATGGGTTCTATTAATCGAAGAGATGTATATGTAATTCAGGGAGTTGTATTATTTGTAACATTATTGTATGTACTGGTAAATCTTGTGGTTGATATTTTATATGGATTTGTAGATCCAAGACTGCAGCCAGGCAGAAATAAATAACGGGAGGGCGGAAAATGGTATTAACAAGAAAAGGAATTTCTGCCTCCAGTGAGGCAATTATAAAAGAACAACGACAGATCACAAGAGAAAAATTACTCGCAAGTCCGGGACTGATTATCGGAACAATTGGATTTTTATTAATTCTGGTCACTGCAATATTAGTTCCGATTCTCAACACGCAGGATCCAAATGCAATGGTGGTCATGGATCGTCTGAAAGCACCAAGTGCTGCACATATTTTTGGAACAGATGAATTAGGAAGAGACTTATTTATCCGTGTAATGTACGGAGCAAGAGTTTCTCTTTGGGTTGGCGGTTGTGTCGCAATCTTTTCCTGTGTTTTGGGAACAATTATCGGACTTTATGCAAGTTATTTTAAAGTGCTTGATCAGATCCTTATGAGAATCTGTGATGGATTGATTGCAATTCCGGGAATCTTACTTGCGATTGCATTGATTGCGGCACTTGGAACATCAAGCTGGAATGTAGTTGTAGCACTTACAATTGTATATACTCCAAACGTAGCGCGTACAGTACGTGCCAGCGCTATGGTTATTCGTGAGCAGACTTATGTAGAAGCTGCAAAAGTACAGGGAAGCGGAAATTTCAGAATCTTATGGAAACTGATTCTTCCGGGTGTTATTTCACCACTGACAGTTCAGGCTTCTTACATTTTTTCACAGGCAATTATTTCAGAAGCATCTCTTAGCTTCCTTGGAGCGGGTGTTCCGGCACCGGCAGCCAGTTGGGGAAATATGCTGGAAGCAAGTAAAGCAGTACTTTCAAAGGCACCTTGGACAATGATCGTACCAGGAGCAGCAGTTATTATATGTGTACTGAGTCTAAATCTTTTTGGAGATGGACTTCGTGACTTTATGGATCCGAGAACAAAAGGAGGCGTGAAAAAATAATGAATGATACAATATTAGAGATTAAAGATTTACACGTTCTGTTCCCGGTACATAAAAAGTGGCTTCCGGCAGTAGATGGCGTGAATTTGAAGATTGAAAAAGGTGAGATCACTGGCGTAGTTGGTGAATCTGGTTCCGGAAAAAGTGTTATGTCCCAAACAATTTTAAGACTTCGTGATCATGATACAAATGTCCGCTATGAAGGTGAAATTTTATTCGAAGGTGAAGATTTGTTAAAGCAGCCTTTAAATAAAATCCGTGATATCAGAGGAGACCGTATTTCGGTTATTTTTCAGGATCCATTGACTTCATTGAGTCCGGTTCATACTGTAGGCAGTCAGTTGAGTGAAGTACTGACTTTGCATAAAGGGTTAAATAAAGAACAGGCAAAAGAAAAAGCAATTGAAATGTTGAAATTGACAGGAATCCCAAATCCGGAGAACTGTTTTAAACAGTATCCATATGAACTTTCTGGTGGTATGCAGCAACGTGTCATGATTGCAATGGCATTATCCTGCGAGCCAAAGCTTCTGATTGCGGATGAGCCAACAACAGCACTTGATGTAACAATTCAGGAACAGATTCTGCAGCTGATTCGTGAATTGAACGAAAAGCTTGGAATGTCTGTATTGTTTATTACCCATGACATGGGAGCAGTTGCAAATTTATGCCATAATGTAAAAGTTATGTATCTTGGTCAGGTGGTTGAAGAAGCATCTACAGAAGAATTGTTCCAGAATCCGCTGCATCCATATACACAGGGACTACTGTCATGTATTCCGCACCTTGGAGTGAAAAAAGGAGAACCGCTGCCAGTGATTGAAGGATCAGTGCCTCCGTTATCTAAAGTACCGGTAGGGTGTCATTTCTGTACCAGATGTAAGATGGCAGATCAGCACTGCATGGAACATGAGCCGCCAGCCTGTGAAGTTGCTCCGGGGCATGTAGTGAAATGTTGGAAATATGCCGAATCCGGAAAGCAGGAGGTGTAAAGATGAGTGAACATTTGCTTGAAGTAAAACATTTAAAAAAATCATATCCGGTGTATGATAATTCTGGAAAATTATTTGCAAAGAAGAAACATATGTGTGCGGTCGATGATATGTCTTTCTTTATTGAAAAAGGAGAAACTTACGGACTGGTAGGAGAATCTGGATGCGGAAAATCTACGACAGGAAGAACAATTGTTGGTCTGAATCATGCAGATAGTGGAGAGATTTTATACGATGGAAAGGACTTATGTAAATTAAGTGATAAAGAATTCCGCCCACTGCGTAAAGACATTCAGATGGTATTTCAAGACACTTTATCAGCGCTTAATCCGAGACAGAGAATCGGAGATAGTTTAAGTGAGACTCTAAAAATCCATGGAATGACAGATAATGAGAAGAGAAGAGAAGCCGTAGTTGAAATTCTGAAAAAAGTAGGACTTTCCGAAGAGCATTATTTCAGGTTTCCACATGAATTATCAGGCGGACAGGTTCAGAGACTTGGAATTGCCGGAGCTTTGATTATCCAGCCGAAGCTGATTGTCTGCGATGAGCCGGTATCTGCGCTGGATGTATCTATTCAGGCTCAGATTTTGAACATGCTTGTGGAACTTCAAAAAGAATTGGGACTGAGTCTTTTGTTTATTTCTCATGATATCGGTGTAGTACGTTTTATTTCAGACAGAATCGGAGTTATGTATCTTGGAACTCTGATGGAAGAGACAGAGACAGAAGAACTTTTTGAGCATCCATTGCATCCATATACGGAAGCATTGTTTGAGGCGGTTCCTGATCCGTATATCAAACGTAAGGAATTAAAAGGATTAAGTGGAGAACAGCCGGTTCGAACAGAAGATTTTAAAGGTTGTGCGTTCTATACAAGATGCCCATATGCAACAGATCGTTGTAAGGCAGAAAGACCGGAACTTAGAGAAGTGAAACCGGGACATAAAGTAGCTTGTCACAGATATAATAATGACTAGTATAAACCTTTTAAATTAGCATAATAAATCAGAAAAAGCGTCACTTATATTTTTTGTATGAGCGGCGCTTTTTTTGATATGGTGTTGCTGAAAGTATTTAGTTGTAATTATCTTTTGGGCAGATTATTTTGAAAATGTAGAATAGATTTTTACCAGTTCTATGACCATGTCTACAACTTTATCCATGCTTTGGGCAGAAATGTGTTCATAAGGACCGTGATAAGCGTGTGCCCCAGTTCCGATATCAGGGCATGGAAGTCCGCGAAAACTAAGATGACAACCATCAGTCCCTCCACGGATTGGAGAAACATTAGGAATTAGTCCAACTCTTTCACACGCAGATTTTGCATTTTCAATTAAGTGGATATTTTGTTCAATGATATCTTTCATATTATAATACTGGTCGGTTATACAAAGTTCTACGGTTCCTGCGCCCCATTTTGCATTTAATTGTTCAGCAATGGAAAGAAGGTGATTTTTGCGATTTTGAAACTCAGTGTTGTCATGATCCCGAATAATATAATCCATATGAGCAGAACCACAGTCTCCAGCTATATGAACTAAATGATAGAAGCCTTCATAACCTGCAGTATCACGTGGTGTTTCGTGCTTGGGAAGTTGGTTATTAATTTCCATAGCGAGCAGGCAGGCATTGATCATAGTATCTTTAGCAGAACCAGGGTGGACGCTCACGCCATGAATGTCAAAAGAGGCGCTGGCAGCATTAAAGTTTTCATATTGTAAGTTCCCCTCCGTAGAGCCGTCAAGTGTATATGCAAAATCGGCATCGAACAAATCTATATCAAAAAGGGAGATACCGGTTCCAATCTCTTCATCAGGCGTAAAAGCAATACAAATCGGGCCGTGAGGTATCTGCTGGGACTGCAAGCGTTCAACCAGTGTCATAATCTCAGCAATTCCGGCTTTATCGTCAGCTCCCAGAATGGTTGTGCCGTCGGTCGTGATCAGTGTGTGGCCGGTCAGAGCTTTGAGATGTTCAAACATATCAGGACTAAGAATAAGACCACTGCTTCCAAGGGGCAGATCTTTGCCATTATAATTTTCAGTTATGACTGGCTGAATTGCATGTTCGCAATAATCAGATACAGTATCTATATGAGCAATAAAACCAAGTGCAGGAGCATTTTCATATCCTTTCGTGGCTGGAAGTTTTCCATAGAGAAAACAATGTTCGGTGAGATGAATGTCAGAAACACCGAGGAGTTGCATTTCATCTTTCAGAAGATTAGCCAGGTCAAATTGACATTTTGAAGAAGGTGTTGTGTTACTGGTTTCATCGCATGGAGTGTTGATTGCGACATATTTTAATAAACGTTCATAAGCTTTCATAGCGCTCTCCTTGTGTGTGATTTATATTATATATCGTAGCATATTTGAAAATAATATGTGAGATTAATAATGAAAAGCTATAAAAGAGATAGAACTTGTAATAAAAATGTAATAATAGTTAATTTGCAAAGTTATAATAGATGTGATATTCTAACACCACGCGAGTGATATGTCTAATCATCCGCAGTGGTATCTATAAACATTTCATTCATGGAAATTTTTCAAAAACCTATTGACCTTTCTCTGAATATAGAGTAATATTTATGTAACGCAAAAACAGATTGCGCTCTATAATTTAAATTCTGTGAAGAGAAAGAGTAGAGATAAGAGATTTCCCTACAGAGAGCTGTCGGTGCTGAAAGACAGTGGGAGGCTTATTTTGAAAATCATCTCTGAGAAGGAAAGCTGAAAGAATCACATCAGGTAAGTTTTCACGGGGATTTCCCGTTATAGAAATCACGTATGATTGTACGTAGTGAATATCACTTGTTTTAGAAGAACAGGGTGGTTGCGGAACTGATAATATGTCCGTCCCTATTTCAGGGGCGGACTTTTTGTATATATGATGCCAGTGACACAAGCTTTGCACTAATAGAAGCATAGATGTAGAAGAGTTAAAGCGTGGAGTAATCTGTAGGCATCATACTTATACACAACAAGAGAAAGGAGAAGATGCATGAGTAATCACACAGAGATCAGATGGCATGGCCGTGGCGGTCAGGGTGCCAAGACAGCAGCATTACTGTTAGCGGATGTTGCATTTAAGACAGGAAAATACGTACAGGGATTTCCGGAGTATGGTCCGGAGCGTATGGGTGCGCCGATCACAGCGTACAACAGAATCAGCGATGAGGTAATCCGTGTACATTCTAACATTTATGATCCAGAGTTCGTTGTTGTTGTAGACGAGTCACTTCTTGAGACTGTAGATGTAACAGCAGGACTGAAAAAAGAGGGGGCGATCCTTGTAAATACAGCCCGCCCGAAAGAAGAGATTATTCCACATCTGAAAGGATACGAAGGAAAACTTTATACAATTGATGCACATAAAGTATCTATGGAAGCTATGGGAAGATATTTCCCGAATACACCGCTTCTTGCAGCAATCGTAAAAGTTGCAAATATCATGGACGAAGAGACATTTTTAAGAGAGATGCAGGCTTCTTTCAAACATAAATTCGCCAGCAAGCCAGAGGTTATTGATGGTAACATGAAGGCTCTTGAGATGGCACTGAAGGAGGTAAAATAATGGCTACAGATATCAGCAAATTAGGAGTTAAGACAAAATGGCAGGATCTGACAGAAGGAATGATCGTTGCCGGAGCAGGAACTTCAAAGGATTTCCACACCGGTGAGTGGACAAGCGTAAAGCCAGAATTTATTGAAGACAAATGTAAACAGTGCCTGTTATGTGTACCTGTCTGTCCAGACAGTTGTATTCCGGTTAAGGATATGAAAAGAGGCGCATTTGATTATGACCATTGCAAAGGATGCGGCATTTGTGTAAAAGCATGTCCGTTCGGTGCAATTACGATGGAAGGAGTGAAATAAGATGGCAGGAAAAAGAGATCGTTTATCAGGAAATGAAGCAATAGCAATCGCTTTAAGACAGATTAATCCGGACGTATTTCCGGCATTCCCAATCACACCATCTACGGAGATTCCACAGTATTTCGCTTCATTTGTAGCAAATGGACAGGTGGATACAGAATTTATCCCAGTCGAGAGTGAGCATAGTTCTATGTCAGCAGCAATCGGAGCATCCGCTGCAGGAGCACGAAGCCTTACAGCAACTTCTTCTTGTGGACTTGCTTATATGTGGGAGGAACTTTACATTGCAGCTTCTAACAGACTTCCGCTTGCACTTGCACTTGTAAACCGAGCACTGTCCGGTCCGATCAATATCAACTGTGATCATTCTGACAGTATGGGAGCAAGAGATGCAGGCTGGATCCAGATTTACGCAGAGAATAATCAGGAAGCTTATGACAACATGGTTCAGGCTTTCCGCATTTCCGAGCATAAAGATGTACGCCTTCCAATCATGATCTGTCAGGATGGATTCATTACAAGTCACGCCGTAGAGAATATTGAACTTTTGGAAGATGCAGACGTCAAGAATTTTGTTGGTGAGTATGAGCCGGAAGATTATCTTCTGAATCCAGAGTGCCCGATGGCAGTCGGCCCTTACTCTATCACAGATTATTATATGGAAGCAAAGCGTAACCAGGCAGAAGGAACAAGAAATGTCAGCCGTGTCGTAAAAGAAGTGGCTGAGGATTTTGAGAAGCTTTCCGGCAGAAAATACGGACTTTTCGAGGAGTATCGTATGGAAGATGCTGAACGTGCAGTTGTTATCATTGGTTCCGCAGCAGGAACAACAAAAGATGCAGTAGACAGACTTCGCGAGCAGGGAGAGAAAGTCGGACTGATTAAGATTCGTCTGTTCCGTCCATTCCCGGCTGATGAGATTGCAGAAGCATTGAAAAATGTCAAGGCAATCGCGATCATGGACCGTGCAGAGAGTTATACAAATCACGGTGGCCCACTTGGAGCAGATGTGATGTCTGCATTATTCCGTGCAAGAAGCCAGGCACTCGCAATTAACTATGTATATGGACTTGGTGGACGTGATGTGCGTGTCGAAGATATGGAAAATGTATACGAAACACTGAAACAGGTCATTGCAGATGGTGATGCCGGAGAAATGTATCGTTACATGGGAATCAGAGAATAAGGAGGCGCGAAGAAGATGAGTTATAATTTTAAAGAGACAATGAACAAACCAGAGCGTCTTGCTCCTGGACACAGAATGTGCGCCGGATGCGGCGGAACAATCGCAGTAAGAAACGTCCTTCGTGGTCTTCATGAAGGGGACAAAGCAGTCATCGGAAATGCAACAGGATGTCTGGAAGTTTCTACATTTACATATCCATACACAGCATGGGAGGACAGCTACATTCACAATGCATTTGAAAATGCAGGGGCAACACTCAGCGGTGTTGAAGGCGCTTACAAAGCGTTAAAGAGAAAAGGAAAATTACAGGATACAAACTACAAATTCATTACATTTGGCGGAGACGGCGGTACATACGATATCGGACTTCAGTCATTATCCGGGGCAATGGAGCGTAATCAGGATCTTGTATATGTGTGCTACGATAACGGAGCTTATATGAACACAGGTATCCAGCGTTCTTCTGCAACACCAATGTATGCAGATACAACAACAACACCAGTTGGAAGCGAGAGCAATGGTAAACCGCAGAACAGAAAAGATCTGGCATCTGTAATTGCGGCACACGATATTCCGTACGTTGCACAGACTACATTTGTACAGAACTTTAAAGATTTGCACATCAAATCCGAAAAAGCTATCTATACACCGGGTGCAGCATTCCTAAACATTATGGCACCATGCCCGCGTGGATGGAGATACAACACACCAGACATTATGGAAATCTGTAAACTTGGTGTAGAGACATGCTACTGGCCGCTGTTCGAGGTCGTAGAAGGAAAATGGATTCTGAACTATGAGCCAAAGAAGAAACTTCCAATCGAGGACTTCTTAAGACCACAGGGAAGATTCAAACATTTATTCAAGAAAGGTAACGAAGACCTTCTTGAAGCATTCCAGAAGGAAGTAGACAGAAGATGGGAAGACCTTCTGTTCAGATGTTCAAGATAAGAGACAGATTTATTTTGAATCTGTAAATAGTAAGAAATGAAAGATTCGGGTTAAGCTTGTAGAGATGCACAGAAGAATATGCTATGCATTGCATGATGAGCATCTCACAGCAAGAATATAGTAAAATTTATGAATTAGGGAAATGAGGTAAAGGCATGGGACTTGCAATACCAATCGAGACAAGTGCAAGGCACATTCATCTGTGCCGGGAAGATTTTGAAATATTATTCGGAGAAGGAAAAGAGCTGACATTTAAGTCAGAGCTCAGCCAGCCGGGACAGTTTGCCTGTGAAGAGCGCCTGAAGGTCCGCGGACCAAAAGGAGCATTCGAGAGGGTTGCAGTTCTTGGACCTTTCCGTGGAGAGACTCAGGTGGAAATCTCTATGACAGATTCCAGAAAACTGGGAATTCCAGGAATGATACGTCAGTCCGGAGACACTGCAGGGACACCTGGATGTACACTGGTGGGACCGTGTGGAAGCGTGGAATTAGACCACGGTGTGATTGTGGCAAAACGCCATATACACATGACACCGGTACAGGCATATCAGTTAAATGTAAAAGATAACGATTCTGTATTTGTCATTACACAGAGCTTTGAACGGGCACTGATATTCGCAGATGTCATCGTTCGCGTCAGTCCGCAGTTCGCACTTGCAATGCACGTAGATACAGACGAGGCAAATGCATTCGCAGGAACCGAGAACCCGACAGGAACACTGCTCAAGCTCTTCGGAGGAAAATCCGAAGAACTACAAAGATGGGCAGATGAGATTCAGAGTGGTATTCATCGGATATAAAATTATATAATACAGGCACAAGAATAGTCCTATAAGGCACGCTCGCGCTACCTTCCGCTGGTAGCGGTACGTAAGCGACCTCAATACGGTCGCTAAGTACCGACCGCTCCAGAGTACCTTGTAGTGGAGGATTTTTTGTTATATACAATATTCTATATCTTGGATTCAGTTGGGGAGGCACGCTTGCAACATTTTTGGAAATTAGCAATAGGATTGAAAATAAATTATCAATATGATATACTGCTGATAAATAAAAATGTGGAAAAATATAAAAACGGTTACTTACAAGGGAAGAAAAATATGGAAAAAACAAATGAAATCGTATTATTTGAAACGCAAGATAAAGACTATTGGTAAACATATTAATAATGTGTTGAAAGAAGAATTAGATAACCAAGTGGTTGTCGCAAAATTTACGACAGTTCAGAATGAAGGAACAACAATGCTGGTAAACAGCGAGTTTGTAGCACTTTTGAAGCAGGCTAATACTGACAGTTCCAAGAGGGCGGCGGTTATCGGTGTATCGGATGCACAGCTTCGCTTCGTAACTAAACAGTCAGTCCAGTAGAGGACTTTTTTGAAAATCAACACAGCTTTATCTGTTCACCAAAAGGACATAGTTTTAATCTGATAACCGTCTTTTTCCATTTCTTGTACTTTTTCATTTATTTTTTCTGTTACATTTTCAATGGTAATTTCTTCAATCAATATAGTTTTATGCACTGCCACGCCTCCATAATTCCAGATTTCATACGAGCAGCCTTCAGTTTTTTCCCAATTTCCATAGTTGCATTTCTCCTTTCGGGAACATCCTGCCACATTGCACTTCTAATGCCTATCAAACAGCTTTTACAAAAGGGGGTTTTGGTTGTCAAAATTGTTTTACATAGCGGTTTTAAGGGGGGAAGGGTGAAAATTATCTCCTCAAATTTTCCATTACCCAGGCAAAAGCTTTTGCAGTCCGCAGGTCTGTGTCTTTAAAATGACCTCCTGTATTCCACTCCAGTGTGCAGCGTATTCCTTCTTCATTCAGCCATGCATATGCCTGCCGTATGCAATTGCCAACTTGTGCCATTGCAGAATTTCTGGTCTTTTCCTCTTTATCTCCAAGACTCAGATAAATACAGTCACCTTGTATCTTCTGCCGTTTCAGGTATTCTAAAAAGCCTGGAAACCAGATGGAGGGAGAGGCTGCTGCAATACCAGCAAAACGATCTGTCTGACTTGCTGCCCACAGAGCAAATAATCCTGCCATGGAATATCCACCAATACAATAGTATTTATTCGTACCTACACATAACTTTTCAACTACTTTCAAGGTATTTTTTGCACCATTGCCAAATTCTTCTTTTCCGAATACTGCTGCAGCATTCCAAGGGGACAAATCCTGATTCCAGTTATTCACTTTCGCTGCTATTAACTGGAAATCAATATCTGTTAATCTCTGGATTTCCGTAATCTCCCGTTCTATCCCCGGAAGATCATGCTCTCCCACCATCTGAATCAGAACAACAGGTGCCTGACTGCTTCCATATTCATATAGATCCATTGTTTTATCATTCATTAGACAAGAAATATCCCTTTCTTTCAGCTCAGTCAAGCCCGATTTATAGGTTCAATTCAAACATTTTGTACTCTGTCCACCCAGTATCTTCGTAAAACATTTGTTTTGCCTCGACAAATTGGAACCCACAACTTGTATAGAGACATTCCGCAGCTTTGCATGCGCCAAGAACATCAAGCCGTACCGCCTTCTTATGCTCAGCCTTTGCAATATCCAATATATTCTTTACCACAATTTTTCCAATGCCTTTTCCCTGAAACGCTGGGTTAACAGCAAGGGCATGGGGAGTCAGGACTTGGCTGGAATCACAGGTGATGCTCCATGTGCACTTATCATAGCCCTCATTGTGCTCGCTGTTCAGGATCACACAAGCATATAGAGTATCTTTCTCTGTCAAAGTATAGAGTTCACCCTTCGTAAGGCTGTTCTGAATAAAATCGTCCGATGGATAAACACCTTTTTCCCATCCGAGGTTTTCATTATTCACATTGTTTCTATGAATATCCTCGATCACATCCCAATAAAATTTTCTGGATAATGCGAAAATCTGCTTCACTTGCTCTTTGGAACTTCATTTACCTTACTCCATTGTCTCTTTCGATATGTCTTTAACTCATAGTTCTGGAATATCCTACGCCTAGACACATGTAGCGTACTGTACACAATATAATTTATTAAAAAATTTATTTTAGATATTGTTTACACTTTTTTTCTAAAATCTTGAACCGCAACCATTTTTCATATTTACACATAAATTTTTAACAGAAAGGCTACTATTCTCTCTGTAACCAACAACACAGAAATTGATTCCCCATTAAATACCAAACGTAGCTGGCGGAACTTCAATATCTAATATTTTTGCAAAAGCTAATCCCCATTTAACAAAATTATATGAAACCGACGTTATTATTTTATCTGTAATCACATATCCTTCTTTTATTGGATTTGCTAAATTATCATCCCATCCAATCATTTTTTCCAAATCAGCTTCGGAAAAACCCTCTTCCATAATTTCATCTTTATTTACTCCTGCCATAAATGGTTTTCCCTTTAACATTCCTGCTTTAACAAGCATAATTGGAGCAATTGAAATTGCGCCAATCACTTTTCCATCAAATTTTCGAATAAAATCAATTACTTCATCGTCTTCAATTGCTTCTCTTATATGCATTGCTCCGGGCAAAATTAAGCTGTCATAATCAGCAATCACTAATTCATCTATTGATTTATTAGGCATTACCTCTAATCCCTCTTCGCTTTTCACAATTGACTTTGATTTAGCAAATACTCCTATCTCTTTTTCTGCCATAGCAAGTATTTCTAATGCTACACTAAACTCAAAATTGCAAAATGAATCGTATATTAATACCGCCGTTTTTTTCATAATTCCTCCCATTACCAATTCTATTTTATCCAGACCAGATTCTCCTTCTTTCCAATTGTTGCTGAAATAGTTACTGTTCTACCAGTGTATCCTCACTTTCGTCTATTATAATGGTATCCAGTTTTTTAATAAAATTTTGCGCATGTCCAGCTGCAATATTCTTGCTTTTTTCTTTATATTCCTGCATT
>ENA-OOWV01001193-OOWV01001193.1-human-gut-metagenome-genome-assembly--contig:-NODE-1193-length-17694-cov-1.862067_pt1 | contig 17694 bp, 19 predicted proteins | sample MGYA00241584_ERZ501337 | MGnify/ENA primary metagenome ERZ501337 (study PRJEB25962, sample SAMEA2042744) | human gut metagenome | biome: human gut; feature: human-associated habitat; material: faeces... | reverse complement strand
TGAAAACTCCGGTGACTCTTCTGATGCAATGCCCGTTGATACTACGTCTCGAATTTCCGTATCTACCTTTTCCCGATCATACTGCTTCAGTTTTTTTTGAGTCTCTGGATCTGCAGTCTGAAGATATTGTTCTGCAGTAAGTTCCGACTTTCTCAGGTATTCCTCTTTAGATAAAACCTGATATCGGTTCGGATCAACGTCTGCTATTTTCTTCTTATACTGTTCAAACCACTGTTCCACTTTATTTAGATCTGCATTGGCTACCATTAACTGTATATCGCCATCCCCTACATGGAGATCCGGAAGTATAGCATAATTCACTTTCAACGCATTGAGATCTTCTATGATCGCCTGTTCTGCCCCTTCGCATGGAATACTAATATAACTCACATGGTTTTCTGTCAGCCGGGATAATTCTTCGATACCTTTCCGGCCTCCCTGCAGTTCCCTGTTGATATGCTGTTCAAATAATGCCTGAAATTTCTGCCGATCTTCACTGAACACGGCAATCTGTACCATTCCATCCGATTGATTGAGATCCGGCATCACACAGTAACGGATTTGTGACTGTTTTAAATCCTGCTGGAACCGTGCTACATTTCCCGGCACATTGATTAAATCCAGTTTCCCTTTTGTAACCTTTATGAATTTTTCGAATGTAAGAAGATCCGTGTGTTTTAACAGCTTCTGATCATACATCCTGGATAGCATCTGATATAACCATAATGCCATTCTGGCATCTGCAAATAACAGCATACTTACCATCCGGGTACCATTCTGAATGTTATAAAGCACTCTTTCATTTTCCTGATCCATCGTTTATCCTCTCCTACTTTCCAAGCTGTAGCTGCGGTAGATTCTGCGCTTTTTGTAAGGACGCAGCCTTCTCTGTGGATGATTCCAAGGCTATTTCTTTCTGATTTAACCGATCCGCATAGCTTTGTGCAGTCTCCTTACTGCGAAATTCCAAGATAACGTCTCCTTGATCCGAAACCGCTTTTCCAGTCTTCGTGTCTACAATAAGATAAATCTCTTCCGACTTATTCTCCGTTTCTTTTTCCGCTTTCACAAAGTCTTCTTCTGACTGTACGACATACCGAGCCGAATCGGTTTTGTCTTCTGTGATCGCTTTTCTTTGATTCAATTTATCTGCAAATTGTCTTGCAGACTTTTCATCCTTCCATTCCCGAATGATGCCATTTAATTGTACTTCTTTACTAACTGTACTTTTGATCCGATATTGATCCTCATGTTTCTGAACTTGGTACTCCGTCACACCATGATCCGCAACAAAACGATTCAAACGATTCAGATGCTCTTTAGCCAACAGCAGCTCGTCTTGCATGCCTTCTATCGCTTTAAGGCATTCCTGATAATCCGGCTTTAATTTGATCTGTCCATTTAACAGATTGGATCGGTGCACTCCTATTGCATTGGCAAGCCATTGTAACGTATTTTGATCCGGATTGAACACTCCTGCTTCAATCCACTTTAACTGCTCTGGTGAAATCAGACAGAGCTTTGACAATTGCTCCACGGACATTCCAAGTTCTTTACGTCTTTCTGCAATCAGGCTTCCAAATTTTGTAGGTTTCTCTAACGGAATCAGTTTTTTTAACTGTCCGGCCTGGCATTGAGTGTCCAGCCAGTGTTCAAACTCTCCGTCCTTCTGTTCTGGATGCTGAAAAAGCTCTGCCAGCTGCTGCCTGGACAAAATTTCTTCCATTCCCTTTTGATGATAAGAGTACAATTCCTCCAGTTTCGTAGATGGTTCCATGAATCTTCCCCCCTTATTGTTTTGGGATCTTTTCCGGTGTAGGGATCTGGATGCTGTTTTCGTACCATTTTCCTTCTTGATACATTTCCAGCCCGGTCTCCTTACTCCGATACCGATAGACATGGTCTGACAGCTGTTCCCCGTATTCCACCTCACTTTGGTTGATTTCCTGAACCATTTTTTCATACTCTGCATCCGGCTGATCAAATTCTCTGGGATTGACCGCAATAATTTCATGGGTCGATGACGGCAGGATATAGAACTCACCCTGAAAAATATCCTGTAGACGTTCCATCACGTTCGGATTCATAATATGTGCAGCCCCAAAATACTTCTGGGAGTTTGTAACAACATACATTGGAACTTCTCTGAATTCCTGTAATTCTTCCGCAGGTATCATATTTGCATTGATCAGCACATCCGTTATAGGGGAGATGATTGGCTTTTGTTCCATCAGATTTTTTGTCGCAATTTCCAGTATCTCTTTTCCCGAAAAATCCATACTCTTACAAAATTCATAGGTAATATCACAGGACAGATATGGATTTACTTCTACCACCGGATAAAACGCTAAATCCTGAAGTTTTATATATGGTTTATCCGCTAAAAATACTGTATTTCTTTCCCGATTGATCGGGCGAAGGGTAACCCGGTTCAGAATCTCTTCTCGTTGTGTCAATTGTTCACGAATCATGTCCGCCATATCCCTATTGTCGACAAGAATATCCACATAGTCTTTGGCAATTTTCTGCAATGTTTCCTCTGGATAAGAAAAATCATACGTGTCTAAATACAGGATTGGGGAGATTCCTTCTCCTTTTTCTCTGACTACCAGACCATCCTTGATTTCTCCATTCTTTTTGTTGACTTCATACACTTTCACATCTGACTGCTGATACTCTTGTGGCAGATAGTCCTTTATATGCCGCTCTACATATTGATTCCGTTCTTTTCTATTCATTCTTCTCTGCCTCCTGTTCTGCTTCATACACGAGTTGTCCATCTAAAAAGAATGCTTCTCTTTCTACTACAGCCTTCTGAGTCTGATGAAACTTACCGTACAACTCCCGCATTTTTTTGGTATTCTCTTCCATATTTTTGCTCCTTTCTATCCGCTTTTTGGCTCATACTTTGATAAACTTCTAATTTCTCGTTGATTTGTTTATAGGTTTGAAAAACCTGTTCCAGCAGATGATCCATTTTTTCTTCGGCATGATCCCCAAATCCTTTCCACATAATTTGATAATGCACCTGAAAATGTCTCTTTCTGGATTCTGTTACTTCAATTCCCATGTTCCACTGCAGCATCATGGATATCATATCCGCTCGTAATTCCGCTTCCGCTCTGTCCATCTCTTCCTGATAGGTGACAGCATGTCCAATTTCATGGCTTAACGTGGACAGCTTCTCTGTATCGTTCAGAAGGTGGTTCAAAACAATTTCTTTGTTCTCCTCTTTATAACGGTAAAATCCTCTTAATGAAATAGATTCCATATCCTGATCCGTTACCCTGCAATGCAGTTCATCCTCCGCAAATGCTGTCAAAACCTCAATCCATCGACCGTGTTCTTCCGAGTTTCTTCCCATCTGCAACAGGGCCGGGTATTGTTCTTTTGGAAAATCAGTCTGGGAAATATCGAAAACATTACCAATTCCATAAGTCAGGATCTGTTTCCCCTGGATTTCCCCTCGTTGATAAGCGGCTCTTTGTTCTGCAGTTGCCAGTTTCAATTGCACTGGCTCTTGCTGATCAATCATCAGGTATGTCACATATTTCGGCACATATACCTTGATTCCTTTCTGCCCTTTTACACTGACTCCCATCTGTTTCCATGCACTATAAGACTGTACAAACGTTGCGTTTGGATTTTGCTGATAAATCAGCTGCGTGTTCCGAAGGCTGTAATGGTAAAACCGACTTCCAAACTCAAGAAATTCCATAATCTGCTGCGGGTCCTGCTGATACTTGGCAAATTCCTGCAGCCACGCTTTCATCTGTTCCTTCTTGGCTTCATACCCCGCTTTCCATCCCGGTTCCTTTTTCTCCATTTTCCATCATCCTTTCACATTGTCTGCAACGGACTGGATCTGTGATTTTCTCCATCTCCGGGTGCATTGAGACAGAACAGCCCTGCCATACAACTGCTTTCGGGCAACGCCATCGATAGTATGCGCCCTCTTCGTCTATCAGATAAGCACATGCTTCTTCATCGCTATATCCAATCACTGTCATCTGCGCCAAAATACCTTCAAAATTTTCTACTCCGATACAATTTCCCTCCTTTCTCCACGGGAATCCAAACAAATACAGCATTGCCTCCCGCTGTTCCATATCCACTGTGGAATATTTCTGAAGCTGCATTCCTAACAGATCCATCATGGCAGCTTCCCTTTTCTTTGGATCGAACCGAAGATCCGAAACAAATCCTCCATACTTATCGGCCAATTCTTCCAATACCCCCATGTAATCCACCTCTTTGCTGCAACTGCTTTAATCGTCTCATTACATTGACACTAAAATTCGGATCTGCAAACTCCATAATTTGTTTAGGCGTCAGTCCTTCTTCCAGACAGTCAATCAAAAAATCTTTCTGCTCATCTGACATTTTTTCGTTCGTCAACAGTCCTTCCAGTTCCTTTTTTCTTTTCCGATGCCAGAACTGTTTCTTGGCTCCTCGTGTTAAACTGACCGCCTGTTCCATTTTTTTCTGATTTTTCAGTTCTTCTTCAAGGAACTGAATCCGCTTCTCCTTTTCTTCTATCAGATGTTTGTACGACTCTGCTTCTCGTTTGAATGCAGTTTCCAGATTTTCTTCAACCAAAGTTCTGATCTGTTCGCTCTGTTTTCTGGTATCCGTAATCTCGTTTTTCAACTTCAGCACTTCCTCACCCAATTCGTCATGATCCGTGTAAAGATTCTTTAGATAAAAAAGGCGTTCTTTTCTAATCTGACTGGTGCTCATATCTTTCTGCTCCATCTCCTGCAGATCCTGACAGGACATGCCATCCAATGCTGCCAGATAATACCACTCTCTTTTTTTCCAGTCCGTAATACTCTCCAGAAACGAAACCACATCCCGGTCTAAGCCAATATTTCTTGCAATGACAATCTGGCACTGTAAAACCTGCTCAATCAACGTATCCTTTCCTGGTTCTGATTTTTCCTCGGACATGCTGCTCCTTTCTTTTGCATTTCCAATGCTGCTTCTTGCTCTTTGCGTTCTTTCCGTATCATTCGCCTCAAAACTTTGATATCCGGATTTTGCTTTGTCTCCCCTTCCTGTGCCATGAGCAGACCGCCTGGGTATTGCCTCTCCAATTCTTCCATTTGATCCAGTATCATTTCCATTTGATGATCATCCATTGTCTTTTTTTCAACTTGTTTTCTTAAAGCCTGATATTTCTGACGCACGGCAAGTTCCTCCGATCCAAGTCCGGATTTCCCGCTTTGCCGATTTTCCAAGCAGAGTTCCCGATATACCGTTTCCGCATCTTCCACAGACCGGATTCCGTACTTCAGCATTACCCCCACTTCTTCAGACAGAAAGTGGATATGAAGCAATTGTTTCCGGACCGTACTTTGATTCACTGCATAAGGATTCAAGTAGTGAAAATATCTGATACGATATAATGTTTTCACCTTTCGTACCTGATACCGGGACCGAAGCCGGCTGCAGAGTTTTCCCTTTTTCACTGCTTTTACAACCGGCGTCATCTGCCGGTGTTTTTCCTGAAGTTGAATTCTTTTCTTGATTTCTGCATAGCGATATCCAGTTCCAAGACTACGATCTCTTCGTCCATGTTTTGCTCCCGGTGCATAAAAAGTCAGGTATGTTTCCGCTTTCTGCCAAGTACCATACCGGATCTGATACCCCTCCTGCTTGAGCCTGGCCACAAACTCCTCCATAGTCCCGGATCGTGAAATCGCATAGTCAATATCCATCTGGATAATTTTTTTCCATGTCATCCTGCCCTCTTTTTCTGCAAGATACTCTCCGTACTGTTTTCCGGTACGTTCTTCTTGAAATTGAAGTTTCATCAGACCATACTTTTCGCAAATCCGGTCTGCCATTGGCTGGATCTGTTTTTCCCAGTCTCCTTTCACATAGCGATACTTATACCCGGTTAATCTGGAAACCGAATTGAAGCAAATATGAGCATGAAGGTGCTCTTTGTCATTATGGACAGCAAATACATACTCATAAGCATCTCCTAAGTATGTTTCACAAAATTCTTTTGTTATTTGATAAACCTGCCCTTCGCTTCCTTCTCCTTTGGCAAAAGACAAAACAAAATGATAGCCTTGTCTCCCATCCGGTTTTTCAAAATCCCGTTTTGTGTCCATCATAGTTTCATAAATTTCCTGCGCCTCCGTTCCGCAGTTCCCACCTATCCATATCTGATGTTCCGTTTTTTCTTCATTGAGAATATAACGGATACAGGCATAAAGTCCTGCCGACGGATTCCCTTGTTTTCGCTCTTTAATGTGCATCAATTTTGTAATTGCCATACTCACTTATCTCCGGGCATAAAGCTGAATCAGTTCTTTCAGCAGGTCCTCAATCTTTTTCTGCTCTTCCTTGAGCACTCGGATATCAGAAAGTTCTCCAAACTCGGAATCCATTTTTCTCGTAGCCTGATGAATATTGATTCCGATTTTTCGAATTTGAAAAATCAAATCCTCCATCTTTCTTTCAACCCGAATTGCATTTCTTTCCGGCATTAAAACCCTGTTTCGGATGAACTTACTGATATTGATTGTCCCGCTTTTCGACCTGCAGTCTGGATCATGTTCCGCTTCTCTCTTAACCATCTGATATTCTTTTTCTGACAACCGAATTCCAATATATTTTTCTTTTTTACATGAGTTCATCGCCGGAATCATTTACACCGGCCGACTCTCTTTCGGCCTGTTCGTCATTGTTTTTTTTTACTTGGTCATGCCATTTTTCAAAATCCATTTCATTCCTCCTATTACAACAAAGTATCAAACGTATCCAAATCCAACTCCTCATTGATCTTTTGTGCATGGTCCGTCTTGTTGCCCTCTTGCAGTTGATAAAGAATTTCCATTCCCAGCTGCTCGTTTTTGTGCACTGCACTTAGGATGGCTTCCAGTTTTTCATCTATTTTTCCCTCTGGATTCTCTGCGAATTTCCTGACTGCAGATTCCAAATAAAATTCTCTTGATGGATATTTCCGCTGATCTCTGTGGTCCATCAGTTCAACAATATCCTCTGACAGCCGGAATGTTTTCTTTATTTTCATTCCATACCTCCTTTCTTTGTCTACAAAAAAAACAAGCAGCCTCAACTGCTTGTTTCCACTTATACTATATCATTCTATCCTTCGTTCCTCTAGGTTACTTTAGGTTCTATCAGGTAGTCCCCCCTACTGTACCTTATGTATGGCTTTCTGTCATTGCGGTATGGCCGACTGCCAGCTTTTTGTATGGCATTTTGCCGTTTTTTGTATGGCAGAATGCCATTATAATACAATATGTTTTGGCAAGATACGCATTTTGTTTAACAAAATGACATCTTGTTAGGGGATCAACTCCCCTAATACCCCAACATTTACATCTATTAATTTTCACACTTTAATGATATGTATGTTTCTATAAATATGGGAGGGCTCGACAGCCTCTCCCATATTTTCTCCTGAGTACTATATCTTACTCTCGGAAACTAATTATGATGCGTGGAACAGCCCATGTGTAATTTCATAATCAAATCTCACTATTAATCCCAACCTGATAAGGAAAACAAAACTTGCAAGGCAAATTAATATCAATGCCACTTTCTTTATTTTGCTACATTTTCGGATTTGAAAAATCGTTATACATAGTAAACCGCACCAGATTATGCAGTAAATAGCCCCATATAAAAAATCTTTCTCTAGTGATATTCTTTCAACATAAAATGAACTTAGAATTGCCACCAAATTAAGAATTATTAGTACATAAATCTTTACTCTTTCTTTTTTCATTCTAATTCTTCCAATAAATATCTATTCCAAATCTTTTAATGAGTCCTAAATTCTGCATCGCAACACAATAATTATTTCCGAATCCAATTGCGAAATTATCATAAGCACCCCAGTCAAAATCATAAGTGTCGCCTATATCATATTCTGCAGTATACCCAACCGATGTTTTCTTAAATGTAACTGCATAATGTACATTATGCAATGCTGTATATTGATCTAATGACGAATTCTTCGTAGTATAAGCAAAATCTCCAGAAACAATACCCCAATCTTTTCCATTTGCCATCACTTCATTCTCAAATTGATTTGTGACTTTATAGAAAAGTTCCTGATTAGTAGCGCACTTCTTTGCCCAAGAATCGTAATTATGATAATAATGTCCATTACCACTTTGTCCAACAATATCTCTTGCGTGTTCCATATATTTTGCCGTTTGTGTGCATCCTTTGCTTTTAACTATTTTAATTCCCTGATCATATGCAGCATAAGCAATATCTTCTGCTCCTAACGGCCTTACTGTCTGTTCTTGGCCTGAGATTTTATCTTCTTCTTCAGCAAGTTCAATTTCTTTTTGCTGTTGTTCATGAACATACATCGCTGCATCAACTGTCTCATTCAAAAATTCGTTAAACTCATTATTATTAGTATCTCAAACTTCGCACATAGATTTTGCCTATGCACCTTGAAAATTCAATATCTGGCAGGTATTCGATTATCAAAGTTCACCCTTTGCCCTATGCCGCCTGAAGCTGTGTCTTCAACAAAACAGGCAATGTGTTCATAAATGCATCCACCAATTCGTTGATCTTTTCTTCGGTCAGTTCGGTGTTGTCCTTGAGGATAGACCGGAACATTTGGAGCAGCATTTGAAATGCCTGTATCCATGTGATATCGGCCATTTCGTCTGAAAAATACAGGAAGAGTTCACCCAGCGAGCGGTTGTCGTTCGATTCCCGGCTCTCCAGGGACAGCATCATATACCGCGTGAAAACAACCGCTGTGTGGGCTGTCATCGCGTCATAGGATAAGGAGTTGCACTCCCTGCTGAGGTTCAGGTAGCTTTTGCATACCTTGAAAAAGACTTCGATATCCCAGCGCTTCCCATAAATACGGATGATCTCGTTTTCATCCAGGGTTGTATCCGTTGAGATGAGACATAAGTATTCCTTCCTCTTATTCCGGTTGCGGACATAAACAACTTTTGCCGGGATGCTTTCCCCGTCCTTCACCACATCCACCAGCACCGACAGCAGGTAGCGGGAACGTCCACGTCTCTTTTTGTTCTTATCATAGATTGTGAGCAAGGACATATCTTCCCCATTATAACGGAAGAACATTTTTGGCGTCTTTTTCACCATGCCGATCACATCATAACCGATTGATTTTACCGCATGGAGCGTACTCGGGGAAGCAAACCAGCTGTCAAAAAGGACATAGTTGGCAGGGATCTCCGCTTTTTTAGCGGCTTTCAGCAGTTCCAGCATTGCGTGGGTTCCTTTTTGCACGGAAAGTATCCTGCGCCGGTACCCTGCGGTCCGTTTATCGACAGCGGCAGCCTCATTGACCCGGTTCTTTTTATTCTCCGATGAGAGCAGGACGCTGTTGACCGGCAGGAAGGTACTGCCATCTGACCATCCCAGCGTGAGCATACGGAAGCCAAAACGGTATCTGTGATTTGCATGGTCATAAGTTTTTGCCAGCAGTTCCACCTTTTTGGAACGGTTCCGCTCAAACAGGGAATCATCGATGATCAGAACATTTTTACGTTCCTCGGAATCCAAAGGTACAATGGCGTCCCTGATAATCCGGGAGCCCAACAAGGTTGTAAAACGGATCCAGTTGATTTGTAGCATCTTCATAAAACGGTAAACGGTATCTTTCGCGAAACCGGGGGTGTTGCGTCCGGTAATCAGGCTCATATACATGCTCCTGTTAGAGAAAATCAGCAGGAAAAGGTATTGGAAAACCTCAACAACCGGAATTCCCTTTTTCTTATAGGCATTGGCTGCCTTTAATGCCGAAGAGATGTGAAACCGCGTAAAAAATCTCTTAATAGATTTTGAAATCTGCTTATCATTTTGGTTCGCTTGTGTTATACTGATATTCATAGCATGAGCCTCCGGTTTTAATTGTTTTTTGGTCAATTCAATTATATCAAACCAGATGGTTTCATGCTATTTTATTGCCAGAACTTATTGAATTTTCAAGGTGCATAGGCACTTATTCAAGTGCGAAGTTTGAGTTAGTATGTATTTCCTCCTCAAACATTTTAATGCTATTATTAATGTAAGTAATTGCCCCTGGTTTTTCTTCTAACAAGATTTTTAATTTTTCGATAATACTATTATTAATAGTATATTGTGTTTCATATAGTCCCAAATCTTCTTGTAAATTTACTCCATTATCACTTGCTATACTTGTAATCGAAACCGATGCTAAAATCATGCTAAATAAAATGCTTGCAACTTTTTTCTTCATAATGTAGCCCCTTTCCTTATAGATAAAGCCCCATTTCAACTCTGCTACTCGTCAAATTACATAAAAAAAGTTTTTGATTCAGCTATAAACATAAATATTCAACGGAATCATCCCTTTCCATTCAACTTTATATTTATCCTTACAATCAAAAACCTTAATTTGAATATAGCACACTGTTAAAATAAATCAAGGGGATTTTTTAAGTAATACATTACTTCCTCTGTCACACCGTTCTTTTTTCTTTATGCACAATTCATATGATGTTCATTCTTATATTTTAATTGCATATCGGTATATAAGCCCTTTATCAAATTTGCAACCATTTTGCTGTTCAAAAGCCTAGCCTATAAAACACAAACGAAACTTACCTATAATAATTTAATTCCTGACTCCTTTTGCTCATTTATTTGTAAATAGAAAATTTTCAAAAGTTCTTTCTCACAAGCAACGATTATTATATCATTTCAGGAGAAATATAACAAAGCGGTATCTGATATAGATTTCTAAAACAGATCCTAAGCTATTCTCCATAATGAATCATTCTTCATCATCAGGAATATAGCAATTTAAATGAAAAATACCATTTATCAGCTTTGCAATCTGCATGTCTGTATATCCAATCATCTTGAATACCATGGAATAGTTAACCCATTCTAGCACTAGAATATCAAGAATCACGTCTGTATCTAATTCCTTATCAATATTTCCATGTGCATAATTATTGCGTTGTTTTTGTAATCGGTCTCCCATATGTGAGTATGAATCCACTTCCTTTTTATTAGATTGATAGAGTTTTTTTATAAACGGTTCCAGTATGGAATCCAAATCATTTAATGCATATGCTATTTTCCCAGACAAATTCGTATCCATTCCAGATATAATTTTTTGAAAAAACTTAAATTGATCTTTAAGGTCTTTATTATAACCTTTTGAAGTTGGGATTTCCTCTATAGCTTCTAAAATATCTTTTTTTACCTGTTCTTGTTTTGTACTTTTCGGAATTATATAAGCACTTCGAACAGTCCACTCAAAAGCTGCTGTTGTCAAAACAAATCTTGCTGCAGTTATTTGCCTCCTACTATAACTACTCTCCGGAATATGTCTTACATACAATTTATCATTTACTATTAGTTCAAAGATATCACTTATATGATCTTTAATAAATTCGTAGGGAATGGTTTTTCCAATTTCTTCTTTGTCTTCTATATCGCACTTTCCTACTTGATAATACAACGTTCCAATTTCACCAAAACTGCTATACTCCGTTTTACCATACAGCCTCACATTTGATATGTCTATGTTTTTTCGATATGTTATAAATGAAAAAAAAGTTTTAACAGCCTCAAAAAGATTAATTATCTTCTCACTGGAATTCGTTTCTTCAAATCGCAATAAAACTCTTGAATTAAAAGATAATGGATTCGTATCACATAAATTAGCCTTCCCTAGAACCCCAAGAGTACATGTAACCTTTTCGCCATCCATACTAAACTCAAAAGAATCCGTTGTCTCTTCATATGGAATTGATCTTACTATTCCTGATCTCAAATCAAGAGGAAGTTCTATTTTATACCCCTTTTTCAGAGAGTAAAATTTGTCTATTTCTTGCCCGTAAAAACTCATTCCCGAAATAGCAGAAGATTTATAGGAAGCATCATATTTGATATAACCATATACACTGGTAGTAACAGTTGTCGCTAATAATGGTGTCTCCTCTAAATGTAAATCCGGGATATAACTCACAAAGAAAACATAATAATTATGAGTATTGAAATCGTAACCAATAATATATGGTTCATCTGTTGGAAGTGCCATTCCCTCTGAATTGATTGTACTTTGCTTAATATTATGAATAGTATCTAAAAGAAACGTCAATACACCATCTTCATAAGAATATATAACCGTATGTCCCTCTATATTTGTATATCCATTCATATTCGATCCTCTAATGTTAAATTTTATTGTTATCATAATTACTTTTGTGCCAGATATCAAGTTTTAATAGCCCTAAATACCCTTCTATATATAAGACGTATAAATCCAAAAAAACTTTCGATTTTTCTAAAATTTACTTTTCAATTATACACAGAATTCTACTCATGAAAATAACGAAGCAGTTATTTCCCTGCTTCGTCATTTTCGTCCTTTTCCTCTATTCCAGTTCATGTAACTCCCATTCTTTCATTGCTGCTTGTAACTCTTTCCCGGAGTCTGTAAAATATCGAAAGGCAGACTCGATAATATTATTCATCCCACAAAATACCAGGATCTGCTCTTCTGTATATGTTTCCGATCTTTGTATCAATAGATCCCGGATTCTTTTTTTCTCCTCAATCTCCTTTGATTTTGCAAAAATGTTTTCTTTACTTGTGGACATCATTTCCATGAAAAATTTATCATATTCATAGCGAATCCGGTCTTGAAAATCCTGTTTCATCCATGCTCCTCCTCTATAACCGTATATCTTCTGTGTCATCTTCCGCTGATTTTGTTATTTCCTGACGGGAACTTACCAGTTTGTATGCAATGGTAAGTCCAGCATATATCAGTAAACCAATGCATACCGATGGCTTCGTCACCCTCTGATACACCGTTCCTGCATAGGGAATCCGAAAAATCATTTTTCCTCTCAGCTGCTCTTCCCTGACCGTTGCAAAATCTTCGTTATCATTGGCGTCTCCTTGCGTAGTGATTTCATTTTCCGGACTGATTTCTTTTACCCGGTGCAGTACCAGACTTCCATTATCTAATTCAAAGGCAATCACATCATCCCGGTGAATCTTATCTAGATCCATTGCCTTCACATATGCAATGCTGCCTGTTGGTATATAGGGTTCCATCGAGCCTGACAACACATTTACTGGCTTGATTCCAAAAAGTGTTGGGATACAAAATAACACCGCATAGATGGCTAAAAGGATCATGACGATACAATCACAGATCGTTATTATTCTTTTTAACACTGTACGCTTCTCCTTCTTTTGTCTCGGAGCCGCATTTCTGCAGCTCCGTTTTGAATCAGATCCGCTTTCTCATTTGGCGGACTTTATAAATGATCATTCCAACAACACAGCAGCCAGCAGCAATTGTCAGCCCTATGATGATATGATGGCTTGCTTCTCCTGTCTTTGGCACATCTGCTCTTACAGCTGGTCCCGGATCGGATGATTCAACTTGCTGGATCGCTTCTTCATGTACTGCTTTCAATGTCCAGGTCATTTTTGCATCCTTCAAACTGTATGCATTATCCAGCTCTTCCGGCAGCGATATTTCAAAATGCAACGCTCCTTCTTCTCCACTTCCATATGTGTTTAAGTAATGGAACTGATTCAGGACATCGGAAATCAAGGCCCCGTCATAGAAAATCGTTCCATCCCCTGACACAATCCGCAAATTGGCCTGTTGCAAAAGCTGTTCTTCGGATTCCGGCTGAATTTTCAAATACAGCTCTTCCTCATAGTCGTTGACGTTCTGGATATCAATGGTTCCCTGCAGCGCATCCCCCGGTACCATATTACCTAATTCTGAGAAAAAATGATCCGGTACTGTAAGGATTTTGTCGCCCTCTACACGCACTGTACAGGTTCCTTCTCCGGCTTCCAGAACCCGGAACTGATAGCCTTCCTCCGGTTCTACCGCCTCCTGTACTTCTACATTGCCCCATGGAGATTCGGATGTAAAATCCGGGGTAAAATGATCGCTCTGGATAGCATCTACCTGAAGGTGGATCTGTATAGTATCCTTGGCAATTCCCTCTTGGTTCCAGTCTGCAGGTAGTTCAAATGCCCGAAAAATTTCTGTAGACGCTTTCGGCTCCAGAATCTTCGTATAGTACAAGTACTCTCCAGCCAGTTTCCAGTCTTCTGAAATTCCCTGAAAGCATGTAAAGGGAATTTCTTTTCCTGTTTCTGTCTCTGTTGTGAGTTTCACCCGGACATAACAGTCCGTTCCCAGATTCTGAATCTCCGAAATCATCGGAACCGGACTGCCAGGCAGGATCGCGTTCGGATCAGTCCAGTCCTGCCCCGTTTCATCATACTGGTTCACCTGAATCCGGACCTGGCTCGTGTGGAAGTTGGATGTTACCGATGCTTCCTTTTCAGCAGCAAACGTCGGAACTCCATAAGAGCAGAGTACTGCACATCCTAAAATTGCAATCAAAGTCTTTTTTATCCTCACACTTGCCACCTACTTTCCAAATTCGTTGATTTCCAGATCATTGTGGCTGAAATTCTGGTATGTTGTAATCTGGTTACAGAATGTTGCCTTTGCCGTATCATGATCTTGTGTGTTTAACTGTACCGTTTGTCCAGATATCGTTCCATTCTGCACTTCTTTGATTCCCGTCAGTTTGTATCTGGACACAGCAATTTCTGATACCGTCCATTTCCCGGCCGGAATATTCATTGTAAAGGATTTCCGATATATGCCGTCTTCTGCAAATTGTTCCGGAATGCTTAATGCTTCATAATAAGTCCGCCTGATCCCGTTGAAGTCCGTACCATCAATCTGAAATAAAAAGGTAGGTGTACCAAATTCATCCCATTTTCCCGTGACTTCTTTTGTAATCGTAAGCACCGGATTCTTGGCATAGACTACCTTGATATGATGGTCTGCATTTACTTTCGTGAAGCTGTACCGGGATTCATAAGTATCCAGAGCTACCGGTTTCTGATCGACTGTGACTGACTTGAGGTAGTAATTGGTCAAAGGGGAATAGGAAATGTTCATGCTTCCACCCGCAGGAACCTTCCGATCGGATGCCGTAATGTTTCCGTTTTCTACCTCTGTTGTAATCTGGTAATAAAACGAGGTCTGGACGGTGTTGCTTTTCTTTGGAGTATTGTTGTCAACCTGCAGGCTTGCCTGATTGGATACCACATTCGCACTTCCAAAAACGTATTCCGGACGCTTGTGGACCGTAATCCGGATTTCAAAGGATTTTCCATAAATCCATCCGGATGCGGTGTCTTTTGCAGAAACCGTAATCTTATCCTGTGTGCTTTTTGTAACCTGAATATTAAAATAACTGCTTACATCTTTTATATTGTCGGCATCATAGACCGAAACCGAATCTGCCGTAATGGCTGCCGCCAGCGTATCTGTCATCACCATACTGGAATAATAATCTGCCGGCTGACACTCCGGTACTTTAAAATTCACCCGGTATTCAAATGTCTCTGATCCATGTACCTCTGTTTTACTGACAGATTTGGTCGGTATCGGAGGGGTAAATGGACCATATCCCTTTGCTGACCCGGCAATCCATCCTAATACAGCCCCGGCATTGGTGGACACTTCCACGTCACTGACGCCGATCAAATACTTTTCAAACCGTGCATAATCCTTTTTGATTTTCTCAGAAGCATACTGAGAATACGTAAAACTGTTTGGGAACGCAACTCCTCCTCCCACTCTCAATGTGAAAGTGGACGTATTGCCATACTGTACCTGTACACTGTCCTTGTCATACTCCGAAGAATTCAAGTTCTCAGCGTAAAAATAGTGAAATCCATCCTGATCCGTGTAGTAGACACGACTGTCTTCCGGAATGGCCAAACCGTCGATCGGATCTGTTTTTTTCACCCCAAAGATCTGTCCATAATCCAAATCGTCCGCCCGATAGGTCATATCGACTTTAAGCGGATTCCCGCTATCATCCAGAATCTCCATTTTGGCCTCATACCAGATATCACTGAAAGTAAGTCCATAGAAATCCGTTGTCAGTGAAAGCGCAACGCCTACTACCGGATAATAACGCTCCCCGGATTCCGTACGGTAGGTCGGCCAGTCCATAAATGTGATCCGCAGATTCGTGTTTTTCCCTTTATAGCTTCCCATATTGGTCAAATAGCAGGAAACCTTCCCTTTCTGTGCATCACTGGTAATCATCTGTCCCCACCGTTCGATGTTCAATCCGGTCTGGTGGAAGAGTTTTTTCTCTGACACTCCGCTGGAATCCGTCCAGATACAGGTTGTCTTATCCGTTCGTTTCAAACGAAAGGAATAATTGGAATCCTCTTCATCGCCGTATTTTTTTACGGTAATTTCGTCATTTGTTTTCGCTGCATCCAGTGCAGACACATGGTTGGCTGCATGAGCTGTCAGTCCCGTCAGGCACATAGGGATGATCAGAGCTGCAGATGCCAGCCATTTCGTTAATCGCTTCATTCCGTTCCCTCCCTACTTTGCCTGGATCGAAGAAAAAGCTTCCTGAGGCGTATCATAGCCTTCTGCCTGTACGGTTTCTTCGTATACCAGTATTTTGAAATGTTCCGTTGTGTCTCCGGTTGTTACCGTTGTAAAAAGTGCCTCGGTCTCTTTCCTTGCCCCCAAAACAGATTTGTAATAGTAATATCCGTCATCCTGCTTTTCTGTCCAGTATTTCGTGTCAAAATGGATACTGGCAGGAACGCTTTGATTGCTGTTTTCTACAAAAACTCTGACATAGCAGTCCGTGTCCGTATCGTTCTTTACTTTTACCGTTTTCTTATAATCTGTCTTGGGAGTCACATCATCCGGAGGGGTAAAATCTTCGGTGATATGCGATGTATTGTCTCCAACGGTCAACTGATTATTGACCTCATCCCGATGGGATAAATACGCCGTAACGTCTGTTACCGGATCGGACAGCAGGGTGCTGCCAATACACAGCAGTCCCAGAACAGCGATCATGCAGGAAGTAGTTTTTATCTTTTTCATATCGTTACTCCCTCCTTGGCAGCTTTACTGATTCTGGTTTACATAGATCTTATATACGTCTGCCGGAGCACTGGAATTGCCAATGTTTTCTGTCTGGATCGCATAACTTTTTACTGGCATATTTAAGGTGGCATTATCAATCTGGCCTTCGATGGCATTTACCAGTGTAATGCTGTCAAACAGGGCCGGTGTTGTTTCCCCATGTTTTAAAGCTTTGCAGGCCGTAGAGGTTCCGTATGCATACACATAGCGGTGTGCTGTTACGGCTCCATCCGACGTCATCTCGGAATCTTCTACTTTTACCCATCCGCTGTTCACCTTGTACTGAAACAATTCTGTATTTGCTGCCGGAAGCTTCTGACCGTTTGATCCGACTGTAATAATCTTTTTTACAGGAACCTGTACTTCAATGAATACATAGGCATCATTGGTTCCGGTATTCGTCACTTTCGGATCTTTGGGAATTTTCTGGTTTGGTGTAATGTCGTTCTTTTCATCATCCGGTGTTTTGTCCCATCCCGGTTCTTCCAAATCTGTCGTGACATCTCCTACTGTTACCGTATTGGTCTTTTCTGCGGTATCCGTAAAGTATGCGGAAATTCCCTGCACTCCGCCATATCCTACCACGCCCACTAATGCCGTAACTGCAATTGCTTTTACTACTGTTTTTTTGTTCATATAACTTTCCTCCTGAACTTTTACTCTCATAGTTTCTGTATCCTGTTTACCTGCCCAATGGTCTCACCCCC
>ENA-OOWV01001177-OOWV01001177.1-human-gut-metagenome-genome-assembly--contig:-NODE-1177-length-17889-cov-3.600034_pt1 | contig 17889 bp, 10 predicted proteins | sample MGYA00241584_ERZ501337 | MGnify/ENA primary metagenome ERZ501337 (study PRJEB25962, sample SAMEA2042744) | human gut metagenome | biome: human gut; feature: human-associated habitat; material: faeces... | reverse complement strand
AAAATAATTGAATTCATTAACGGTATACGTTTTCGAACTCGAAAAACGTATAAAAAAATGTTTTCAGAAAGAAAAAGAAAAGGAACTTCGGGTCAGCGGAAAGCGTACCTTCTGATACAAAATAAGCATATCCCCCTACACTCTCCATATTTTTACAGGTGATTCATACGTTTCACATTCGAAAAATTGTAGTACTAATAAAAAAAATGTATTTTTGTACTAATCATGAATCAAACAACGCATAAGATGACCGACCCCATCCAGATAAAGCACTATAAAGAAGACATTACCTCTTTTAACCAACTCTACAAGGAGTTTCAAAGACGTTTTGTACGCTTCGCCAATACTTATGTCAGAGATTTAACCACAGCAGAAGATATTACTATTGAGGCGATGATGTATTATTGGGAAAACAGGCAATCCTTAAGCGAAGATTCCAATATTCCAGCCTATATCTTAACAATTATAAAAAACAAATGCCTGAATTATCTGCGTCATCAGCAAATTCATGAAGAATACTCGGATAAAATAAAAGATTACTATGAATGGGAACTGAATACCCGGATCGCCACTTTACAAGCATGCGAACCTTATGAGCTTTTTATTTCCGAAATTCAAGAACTCGTCCAACAAACCCTCACCGACATGCCCGAAAAAACCCGTACTATCTTCATGTTGAGCCGATACGAAAACAAATCCTATAAGGAAATTGCAGTTCTCATGAATATCACCCCCAAAGGAGTAGATTTCCATATAAACAAGGCATTAAAGATGCTTCAGACTAACTTAAAAGATTATTTTCCACTCTTTCTCTATTTTTTTATGAAATGCCACTAGGAATTTTCCATTCTGAAGTGCTGTTTATATAGAAGCATAAAAGAATGCAATAAAATGGAAAAAGAGAAACTACATCGTTTTTTTGCCGGAACTACTTCTATACAAGAAGGCATGGACATAAGAGCATGGATGGAAGCATCCGAAGAGAACAAGCGCATTTTTTACAAAGAGCGTAAATTGTTCGATGCCCTCATGGTGCATGATGACCAAACTACAAATAACTGCATTTCCACCAAACGAATTCCCAAAATTATTCGTCAATGGCTGAAAATAGCTTCCGTCATCATACTGACGCTTACCATTAACTATTTATATCAGGAATATAAATCGGAAAATGAAGTCATTGCCATGAATACAGTATCTGTTCCGGCAGGACAACGTACCAATATTACTTTACCAGATGGAACTAATGTATGGCTGAATGCCCGTACCACTTTACAATATCCGGTCACTTTCAGCCAAAAGCAACGAACAGTTTTTTTAAAAGGAGAAGCTTATTTTGATGTAACCAAGAAGAAAAAAACTCCTTTTATTGTACGGACAGACAAATATGACATTGAAGTTTTGGGTACACAGTTTGATGTAGATGCTTATCCTGACCAAACGGCGTTTGAAACAACTTTAATGAAAGGTAGTGTAAAAGTTACCTCACAGCACTTTCCTGAACAGACAATAACCTTGAAGCCTCATCATAAAGCATATGTAAAAGACGGGCAGTTGGCAGTTACCAAAGTAAACGATTTCACTCCTTACCGCTGGAAAGAAGGTTTGATCTGTTTTAAAGATGAACCTTTCCAGACCATCATGGAAGATTTTGAAAAATATTATGGTATCCGGATCATCATCAATAACAAAAAGGTATTGAAATATTCCTATAATGGCAAGTTCCGTCAAGCAGACGGTATTGATTATGCATTAAGAGTGCTGCAAAGGGATATCCATTTTAAATATGAAAGAGCCAACGATGAAGAAATTATTTACATCAATTGACCAGACAATACTAACCTAAAAACAACAAGCCTATGAAGAAAAGCTCAAGTTAACCTTAAAAAGAAAAATGCCGATAAGTGTTGCCGCACTTACCGGCATAGACTCAAAACAATTTTTCAAGTAAAAAAATCTATTTAAATCAACGCAAAGGTATGAAAAATAACACTTTGTCGGGGAGATATTGCTTCAAAAATCCCCGATTTAAACAAATCTTTAGAATTATGAGAATTTCCACTTTCCTATTGATGGTCTGTGTGTTCTGTTCGTATGCTGGGAATGCCCATTCTCAAAATGCAAAAGTCAGCATACGTATGAATAATGTTAAACTGGATAAGATCCTGAATGAAATTGAAAACCAAACTGATTATCTTTTTATCTACAATAACCAAGTAGATATTAACAAAATTACTTCCGTAAAGGTCAAAAATGAAGCCGTAGCACAAGTACTGGACAGAATTCTGTCAGGGACCGGTATCAACTATGAACTGGAAGGTACACACATTATTTTAACTACAGAAGCTATTAAAGACTTGCATGCTCAACAACAAGCTAAAACAGTAACGGGAACGGTAACAGATGTCAGCGGAGAACCCATTATCGGAGCCAACATCCGTATAAAGGGAACCACAACAGGTACAATCACAGATATAGATGGCAACTTCAGTATTAAAGCCGAACCACAATCTGTTATCGAAGTTTCCTACATTGGTTACCTCACACAAGAAACGGTTATCAACAACCAAAAAAGTATCCGTTTTCTATTAAAAGAAGATACAAAAACTCTTGATGAAGTGGTAGTCATTGGATACGGTGTACAGAAAAAAGCAGACTTGACAGGATCTGTTGCAAACATTAACACAGAAAAACTAAATACACAAAGTAACGCCAACATCGGCCAGGCGCTGCAAGGCAAAATTGCAGGGGTAGACATCGTATCTCAAGGTGGTGCCCCAGGTTCGGGAACCCGTATCATGGTCCGCGGTATTGGTACGCTAAACAACGCCTCCCCTCTTTACATTGTCGATGGCATGTATATGAACAGTATTGATCATATCAACCCCAATGATATTGCCAGCATTGACGTATTGAAAGATGCCTCATCCGCAGCTATCTACGGTTCCCGTGCAGCCAACGGTGTTATCATTGTCACTACCAAAGAAGGAAGTAACACAGAAGGAAAACCTATCATTGATTTATCTGTCAACTTAGGTATATCAACTGCCAGCAAATTTCTTGATATGCTAGATGCCAAAGGATGGGCAGAAGTTACCACTATAGCCCGTCAAGCTATCGGCAAACCGGCATTAGACATGGCTACCGATCTGGCTAACAAACCAGACAATGACTGGCAAGACATCATGTTTCGCCCCGCACTGATGCAAAACTACAATTTGTCTGTAAAAGGTGGTGGAAAATATTCCACTTATTACACCGGCTTAGGTTATTTCAACCAAGACGGCATTGTAAAAGGTACCAATTACCAACGGTATAATATCCAATCCAAGAATGATTATAAAAGAGGGATATTCTCTGCTGGAACAAATCTCATTATTTCATTCAGTCATGACAAGCCCCTTCACCAGGAACTTCGAGGCGGCATGATTGGCACCATTCTGCAAAGTGTTCCTACTTTGGAAAAATATGATGATACTCGTGAAGGTGGATATGGTGGCACATATGGTGATGTGGTAAACATTCCTCACCCATTGGCCATTATTGATGACAACATCATGGACCGTTATAACGAAAATGTAAAAATATTCGCTAACTTGTATGCACAAATTGAACTTTTTAAAGGACTAAAATACAAACTGAATTTAACTCCAGACTTTTCTTTCGAAAGATATAAGAATTATCTCAATAAATATGATTTTGGATTAGCGACCAACAGCATCACCCAATTAACAGAAAGACAAAGAAGGAGACGTAATATACTTGTTGAAAATTTATTAACTTTCGACCGTACGTTCGGAGAGCATAAAATTTCAGCATTGGCAGGTTATACCTATCAAGACAGCAGATTCCGCCACATACAAGCCTATGGTGAAGGATTACCCCAGGGATTAGAAGAAATAGATGCAGCCACAACCAATCGCAGCAACGAAGGCAATTCATGGAGAAGTGTCCTTACCTCTATTCTCGGACGCGTATTCTATTCCTACCAAAATAAATACTTATTCACCGCCACTATCCGCCGGGACGGTTCCTCCAAATTCGGTAAGAACAATCGATATGGTTACTTCCCCTCTTTTTCATTAGGATGGAATGTGGCCGAAGAAAAGTTCATGGAAAACGTGCATTGGCTTGATCAGCTAAAGCTTCGTGGCGGATATGGCGTTTTAGGAAATCAAGAAATCGATAACTATCAATATTCCTCCACCATCACTACCGGCATCAATTATCCCGATGGCAACGGTGGTCTGCTTCAAGGAGCATTTCCTAAAAATTTTGCCAATCCGGATATAAAATGGGAAGAAACCGCTATGACTAATGTCGGCATTGATTTTATGGCTTTTAATAACCGACTAAGCTTAACAGCAGACTATTATGTGAAAAATACAAAAGATATCTTGCTGACCGTTCCTATTCCTATCTCTTCCGGTGGTGCCAATGACCCTATACGCAATGCGGGCAAGATACGTAACAATGGCTTTGAATTCAATTTAGGATGGATGGACCAACCCAATCCGGATATTTCGTATGGCATCAACTTAATTGGGTCTTTCAATAAAAACAAAGTAATAGCCATGGGAAGTGAAAGCGGATCTATCAAAGGCGGTTCTACCAACCAAAACATCACTACCAGTGAAACCAAAGCCGGATATCCTATTGGAGGTTATTGGCTTATCTCTACAGCCGGATATTTCAATAGTCAGGAAGAAGTAGACGCATATGCCAAAGACGGTAAAAAAATACAACCAGCCGCCGAACCGGGTGATATAAAATTTGTAGATGCCAACAACGATGGCGTTATCAATGACGACGACCGTGTATTTCAAGGCAGTCCTTTTCCCGATTTTACTTTCGCGCTGAATGGTAATATGAGATACAAAAATTTCGACTTATCAATCGGACTGCAAGGAGTGTTAGGAAATAAAATTTATAATGCAACCCGTCAGACATTAGAAGATGTAACCAAAGGTTCCAATTTTCTGGCAAGTTGCCTGGATTATTGGACTCCTGAAAACAAAAATGCCTCCCATCCACGTCTGACATGGGATGATCCTAACCGTAATACCCGTGCAGAATCCGACCGTTATCTTGAAAATGGTTCTTATTTGCGTCTCCGCAGTGTTCAATTAGGTTATACATTTCCTCAGACATGGTTTAAAGGTGCCATACAGCATGCCCGTGTGTATATTAACGCTGAAAACTTATTTACTATCACCAGTTACAGCGGATATTCACCGGATGTCAATGCAGACAATGCCAATTATCGGGGATTTGATAATTTTATTTACCCGACTAACCGTACTTTCATGTTAGGACTAAATGTAACATTCTAAAAATAAACATCTTATGAAAACATATATTAAAACGACATTGACCATATTGATTTCAGGCATGCTATTCAGTTCCTGCGAAGATCAATTAAACCAGGCCAATCCCAACCAAGCAACAGAAGATACTTTTTGGAAAGATGAAACCGATTTCAATCTGGCCTTGACCTCTTGCTATACTCCACTGAAGAATGCCCTAAACGGCGGTTATTATGGAACTCGCGGTGTAATGCTGAGAATAGCCCGAGCCGATGAAGTCGACTTCCGCAACGATATTTCGGATGTATATACAGTAAACCGTTTTACTAATAGTAATACAAACTCACTGACACAAGGCATGTTCTATCAATTTTACAATGCCTTGTACCGTACCAACTCCATTATGCAAAAACTGGAAGAAAAGAAAGAACAATTTTCTACCGATTTTCAAAATTCGGTAAAAGGAGAATGTCTTTTCATACGTGGCTTCTATTTATTCCAGTTAGCCAAAGAGTTTAAAGACGCCCCTCTCCGCCTGACAGCCTCCCAATCTCCCTCGACTTTCCCTTTAGCAAAATCATCACAAGCTGATATATGGGCACAAGCCAAAGAAGATTTAAAAACCGCTGCTTCCCTATTGCCCATAACGAATAAAATAGGAAAGCCTACACAAGGAGCCGCTTATGCCGCTTTGGGTAAAATATATGTCTATGAAGAAAATTGGCAAGAAGCGATAAACGTCCTCGAGCCTCTGACGCAGAATCCTTACACCTACAAACTAGTAGAGGACTTTAATTGGAATTTTGATGACACTCATGAAAACAATGCCGAAAGTATTTTCGAGTTATTGATAGAAGATGTGGGTGGAACAGATCTTTGGGGAGATGGAGAAAATATCAATTCCACCCAATCCAATACCCGCCCTAAAGAATATGCCGCTGCTGAAGTCGGAGGATGGTATGAAGCAAATCCTACCCAGCAAATTATGGATATCTTCTGGAAGGAAAAAGACAAAGACGGCAATTTTGATTATCGTGCCCGCTGTTCTGTGGCATGGGACTATGAGGGATGCACTTACTACCAAAGACCTTTCCGGGAAGTTTTTGCACAAGACAAGTGGAAAACATACTGGATTTTGAAATATCAGAACTGGAAGACTCAAAAAGATGAACCGGCACCTCCCAAGTCATTCATCAATGAAAGAGCCATCCGCTATGCCGATGTATTATTGATGCTGGCAGAAGCCTATATGAACAAAGGGGCTTTAGACACATCTATCGGATATATTAATCAAATCCGCCGACGCGCCAACCTGAATGACTATAGCGGCCCAATAACCAAAGAAGGGGTTTTTGAAGATCTGGTACACCAACGCGCCATTGAATTCTTTGTGGAAGGCGAACGTTTCTACGATTTACGCAGATGGGGATTGTTAGAGCAGACATTAAAAACTTGTGATGATACCCGCTATAAAAACTATCAGACTGGCAAATCCGGTAATATCAATAAGTTCAACTACTTCCCGATACCAGCCAAAGAACTTGACACCAATCCACTTTGTACGCCTAGTGAAGGATGGTAAATCAACAGGTATTAGCTTATATATAACATCAGTAAATTAGTTCTGGGGCTGATTGTTCTTCAAGCAACATTCAGCCTCTCTTTCTCTTCACACTAACCATGAAACGTATCCTTTTATTTGTTTGCATACAATTTTTCTTATTGGCATCTTTTGCCGGAGAAACCATAAATTTCTGTAAAAGCTGGAAATTCCATCTAGGAGATGCAGGCAAAGGAGCCTCTTCTTCCTCATATAACGATTCTCAATGGCGCATATTGAACATTCCTCATGACTGGAGCATAGAAGGCACTTATAAACAATTTGAAAACGGAACCGACTGGCAAAGCGGTTTCCTGCCTGCCGGAATAAGCTGGTATCGAAAAACTTTTACCATTCCTTCCAAATGGAAAAATAAAAAAGTACAAATCCTATTTGAGGGCGTATATCTGAACAGCGAAGTATGGATAAACGGTCATTGGCTGGGCAAACGCCCTAATGGGTATATCAGCTTTGTATATGATTTAACTCCATATTTGCAAGAAGGCAAGAACCAAATCGCTGTAAAAGTAGATCACAGCAAAGCATTAACCGGACGTTGGTATACAGGATCAGGAATATATCGTCCTGTATACCTGCTGGTCAGTAACCCCACCCACATTCCTTATTCCGGAATCCATTTCAGATCCAAGCTACAAAATAAGCAATCTGCCACCTACACCCTATCTATAGAAATTGAAACACAGGAGAAAAAGCCAATCAAAGTAAAAACATATCTACAAGCTCCCAACGGTAGCATAGCCGATACTTCTGAAAAAATATTTGTCCCATCTGCAGATTCTCTTTGCTTCCTGTCAGGGAGCATCAGGAAACCATTATTATGGTCGCCTGATTCTCCTAACGTCTATACACTTATATGCCAACTGACAAGAGATAACAAGATACTAGATGAATGTAGATTACCTGTAGGCTTCCGTCAATTAGAATTCAACCCGGTCAGCGGATTCCTGCTCAATGGCAAATCACTAAAAATAAAAGGAGTATGCGATCATCATACAGCCGGTGCTGTAGGAGCCGCCGTACCCGACGACCTACTTCATTATCGTCTCAAATTATTGAAAGATATGGGATGTAATGCGATACGCACCAGTCATAATCCCTTCTCTCCTGCTTTCTATAATTTATGCGATACGATGGGAATCATGGTACTAAACGAAGGATTGGACGGATGGAATCAACCTAAAGCCGCCGATGACTATGGAAATTACTTTGATGAATGGTGGCAAAAAGATATGACTGATTTCATAAAACGAGACCGCAACCATCCCTCTATCATTATGTGGAGTATCGGCAACGAAGTAACGGGAGCTACCCCCGAAATCCAACACAACCTGGTCAGCCTATTTCACCAACTGGACCCTGACCGCCCTGTCACTCAAGGAGGAACTGATCCTACTAGAGGTATGAAGACCGATTATCAAAAAAAATTCAACTATCTAGACATTATCGGCTTCAATGGAAATGGAGAAGAAATAGGAGAACTAGAACACTTCCACAAAAACTACCCAACACTTTGTGCCATTGCTACAGAGGTACCCCACACTTATCAAACCCGTGGCGTATACCGAAGCCAGACACAATGGAGAAGACGGGATTTCCCCGCTCCTTGGGAAAAAGGAAACATAAACTGGGAACAATTTAAACATCGGGTCTTTCCTATACCTGACCTGACGGAAAAAGAATGCTTCCCCGAAGAATCCGATTATCCCTATTATCAATCGTCCTACGACAATGCTTCTGTACGTATCAGCGCCCGTAAATCATGGCAACGCACCTGTTCTTTCCCTTGGTTAATGGGAGAATTCCGATGGGGCAGTTTTGACTATTTAGGTGAAGCCGAATGGCCTCAACGATGTGGCAATTTCGGTATTATCGACATAGCTGCCATTCCGAAAGACGCCTATTTCCTCTACCAAAGTTTATGGACCGACAAACCAATGGTACACCTTCTTCCGCATTGGACGCATCCGGGAAAAGAAGGAAAAACAATTCCCGTAGTCATTTATACCAACTGTGATGCAGTAGAGTTATTTATAAATAATGTATCTTTGGGCAGTAAACCTTATACAGGGGAGCAACTGATATGGTTAGTTCCTTATTCGCCCGGAAAAATAGAAGCCCGAGGCATAAAAAAAGGAAAAATCGTGGCAACAGACTGTTATCAAAGTGCAGAAGCACCTCATTCTGTCGCCCTTGCCAGTAACAAGTATTCTGTAAAAGCCGGTTCGGATGAAGTCATACGCATAGAGATCGACATAACAGATAAAAACGGAATTCCTTGTCCTTATGCCTCCAATGAACTCAGTTTCCACGTAAGTGGACCACTCCGGCTATTAGGGGTAGACAACGGAAACCCTACAGATATGTTTCCATACCAACAGCCCCACTGCCGTTGCTTTCGGGGAAAATGTGTAGTATTATTACAATCTGACGAAGAAAAAGGAAAAGGAACCCTGACTGTACAAGGAACAAAATTAGTAGAAAAAAAATTAATCATCGAAGTGATATGAAAAAAATTCTTTTATTACTCTGTTTATGCTTATTCATAGAAGAGATTGCTTCTCGAGAATTAGACAAGACATTCCAGTTGCTTCCACAACCACAATCCATAGAACTGACTTCTGGAAAAGGAATCAATTATTGGGAGTTATCCTATATTCTGTCATCAGACACAACTTCCATCCCCATATTGGGAGATATGCTCAACAAACTTCCCCGTTGCCCACGAAAAGGGAAACCCATCCGGCTCCAACTCACCAGCCAGCATGTTCCTGCTTCTCCAGAAGGATACATGATGGAAATTAATGAAAAAGGAGTCTGTATATCAGCCAGAACCATGACAGGTATCTTCTACGGTTGCCAAACTTTAGAACAATTAATGGAAGACAGCCGGGATTTCAACATACTTATTCCAGCCATGCTAATCATCGATTATCCGGCCATTTCCTATCGGGCCGTGCACTTTGATGTAAAACATCATTTAGACCGCATGGAGTATTATTATCAGGAAATAGACAAACTGGCCCGATACAAAATAAACGCAGTTATTTGGGAGCTGGAAGATAAACTGCGTTATACCCGACGCCCCGAAATAGGTGCCCCCAATGCCATCAGCAAGCAGGAAATGCAAGCCTTATGCCGCTATGCCAAAGAACGGAATATTGAAATAACCCCCTTGGTCCAAGGTTTGGGACATGCCGGTTTTATTTTAAAACATCATTGGGAACTACGTGAAAACCCCGACAGCGACTGGGAGTTTTGCCCATCTGACCCTCGTACCTATGATTTGCAATTCGACCTTTACCGGGATGCTATCGAAGCCATGCCTTACAGCAAATACTTACATATAGGAGGAGATGAAATTACCGCCATAGGCATAGACCAACGCTGTAAAGCCACCGGAAAAACTCCATTTGAACTACAAATGATCTGGTTGAAAAAAGTATGCGATTTCGCAACAGCTCACAACCGCATTCCTATTTTCTGGGATGATATGCCATTAAAATACGGCGGTGTATGGGATTTGGTCAACAGTAATGAAACCCAGGATGAAATAGCAGCAAAATGGAACGATAAAAAATTGAATGAAAGCATCAAATTATTCCCCAAAGAATGTGTGTATATGCGATGGAACTACAAAGATGCCACCCAGCCGGGGCATCAACGCATTTTACAATGGTATCATGACAAAGGACTGAAAGTAATGGGAGCTACCGCTGCTTCGTGTGGCAGTTCTCCATTTATACCGCGTGAAAATTCACTGGCCGGCTATATCAAAGGATTCAGCAAATTAGTTGCTCAAAATCAACTGGAAGGAATTTTGGCCACAGCATGGGATGATGGTTCCCCACACTCTGAAACGGTGTGGCGTGGATACATCGCACAGGGAGAATATGGCTGGAACCCAACAGCACGGACAGTCGAAGCCTTCAAAGCCGCACATGCCCAACGAGAATTTGGCTTTCATCCAAATGACAACCATATGGCTTTTCTGGATGAACTGGAACAAGAAGCATTTTTCTTTGATGATGCCCTGGTCAATTCGGGAAGGCGCAATCCGGCATGGGGAACTACTGATTTTACTTTAATCAGCCTACCGGATCCAGACGCACCGGGAGCATGGAGCCGTACCTACCAACAAAAAATAGCCCAAGCAAAGGTGGAACAAAAACGATATGAAAAAATATGCCAAGGCATAAAAGAGGCTAAACAACATGCTTTACGCAACCGCTATACATTAGAGGTATACGAACAGACAAACCACTTGTTCAACTTCCCTGTCCGTCTGATTCTAGCCTTGCACAACTATGATATCACTATACATGAACAAGACAAACAGACAGCATTGCAACAAATAAATGAAGTGTGCAATGACTTTCAGACCATGAGAAAACAATTGGAAGAGACCTATTCACAGACCCGTTTTATGGAACAACCTGACGGTTACATTGCTGACCAAAACCACCACAACCATCTTGCCGCCAAAACCAACAACAGCGACTGGTGGTATTATTATGAAATTCCAATGATAAGGAAGACAAGAACATGGATGAACTCTCAGACCGCCCGACAGAAAAACATTCCATAAAAAACAACGAATGAAACTTTAATATAAAAAATAATATGAACCTTATAATACAACACTACTTTATGAAACAACATTTTTTATCTTATCTCATCGCCCTGCTGCTATTTCCTCTCTATGAGATGCAAGCAGCCTACCAGCCTGAGTTTTCTACTGCCGGTTTCTATGAACTGGCAAACTCCGGACGTGAAGTATATTCCATGAATCCGGCATGGCGATTCCACAAAGGAACCGCTACAGGTGCGGAAACCACCGACTTTAATGACCAGGACTGGAAAGTGGTTTCCCTGCCCGACGGCATTGAATATGTACCGACTGAGGCCAGTGGATGTATCAACTATCAAGGTGAGGTATGGTACCGCAAACATTTCACTCCGGCAAATGAATTGAAAGGCAAAAAACTTTTCCTGCATTTCGAAGCTATCATGGGAAAAAGCAAAGTTTTTGTAAACGGCAATTTATTGACCGAACACTTTGGCGGATACCTGCCTGTAGTCATTGATGTCACCGATGCACTGAATTGGGGGACAGACAATGTGATAGCTGTATGGGCAGACAACAGCAATGACCCCAGTTATCCTCCCGGCAAAGCACAGGATGTACTGGATTATACTTATTTTGGCGGCATCTATCGTGACTGCTGGCTAATAGCCCATCGTCCGGTTTTCATCACCGATCCCAATTTCGAAAACGAAATGGCAGGCGGCGGGCTTTTCGTGGCATACGACAAAGTTTCCGACACTTCCGCAGAAATAATCCTGAAAGCCCATATACGTAATGACAGTAAAAAGAACTTCAAAGGAGTAGTAGAATATGAACTTCAGCAACCCGACGGCACACAAGCCGCATTTCTGAACGATGTCATTCAAGTACGTCCGGGCAAGGCAGTCACTTCAAAAGATAAAATAACGTTGAAGTTTCCTCTGCTTTGGAGCCCTGAAACGCCTACGTTATATAACCTGATTGTCCGTATCCGCGACAATGAAGGAAATGTAGTGGACGGCTACCGCCGCCGTATCGGTATCCGCAGCGTAGAATTCAAAGGAAAGGACGGATTCTGGCTGAACGGCAAACCTTATCCAAGCCCGCTGATTGGCGCCAACCGCCATCAGGATTTTGCCGTAGTAGGCAATGCCGTTGCCAACAGCATTCATTGGCGCGACGCTAAAAAGCTACGCGACACAGGTATGAAAGTTATCCGGAATGCTCACTGCCCTCAAGACCCCGCCTTTATGGATGCATGTGACGAACTGGGGCTGTTCGTCATTGTAAACACACCGGGATGGCAATTCTGGAATGACGCTCCTGAATTTGCACAACGGGTTTATAGCGATATCCGCAACCTGGTACGGCGTGACCGCAATCACCCTTGTGTATGGTTATGGGAACCTATCCTGAATGAAACCTGGTATCCGGCAGACTTCGCCAAAAATACCCTCGATATTGTCAATCAAGAATACCCTTATCCGTATTGCTATTCCGGTTGCGACAGCGAAGCACGGGGACATGAGGTATATCCGGTACTCTTCACTCATCCGGCCAATGCGGACAAGGACTGGGCCATCAAAAGCCTCGACCCTAAAATAACCTATTTCACCCGCGAGTGGGGAGATAATGTAGACGACTGGAACTCGCACAACTCCCCCAGCCGTGTGGCACGCAACTGGGGGGAACAGGCTATGCTCATCCAGGCACAGCATTATGCCGCCCCCCGTTATCCTTTCACCTGTTACGATGTACTCTGCCGTACTCCGCGCCAACATGTCGGCGGCTGTTTGTGGCACTCGTTCGACCACCAACGCGGCTATCATCCCGATCCCTTCTATGGTGGTGTGATGGACGTATTCCGTCAACCCAAATATGCTTATTATATGTTCAAAGCCCAGCGCTCGCCCGAAAAGCAAGACCGTCTTTTCGAAACAGGACCGATGGTGTACATCGCCCATGAAATGACTCCCTTCTCACCCAAAGACGTTACTGTGTACTCCAATTGTGACGAGGTGCGGCTTACTTATAATAAAGGTGGCAAGACATGGACTTACACCAAGCCGGCAACGAAAGAAGGAATGCCCTCACCCGTTATTACATTCAAAGATATATACGACTTCATGATAGACAAAAACATGTCTATGAGAAAGAAGAAACAGGACGAGGTGTTCCTACTGGCCGAAGGCATCATAGATGGAAAAGTAGTTGCCACGCACGAAGTACGACCGGCCCGGCGTCCCGAGAAAGTGCTACTTTGGGTTGACAATGAAAACACCGACTTAAAAGCTGATGGCTCCGACTTTGTAACCGTAGTAGCCGCCATAGCCGATAAAAACGGGAACATCAAACGTCTGAACAACTATTATGTGAAATTCCATGTAGAAGGCGAAGGACGTATTTTGGGCGGAGCGAATATACTGGCCAATCCGGCTCCGGTAAAATGGGGAACAGCCCCCGTGCTGATACAATCCACCTTGAAGCCGGGTAAAATCAAAATCACTGCCAGCGTATTGTTCGAAGGCTCGCAAATGCCTGCCAGCGCAGTGTTGGAATTAGAAAGCAAGCCGGCGGCTCATCCTCTCATCTACACCGAAAGTGAAGCTGCGCTGATTTCCATGAACAGCGACTCACCTTTCGGGCAATCAGCCGCCAAATCGGCTTCCGAACTGGAACAGGAACGTTTGCTGAAAGAACGGAATGCACAAAAGCTGAAAGAAGTGGAAAAACAGCAAGCTGATTTCGGTGAAAAGAAGTAAACCTTTCCATCCGGTGTGGGGAAGAGGCAGAAAGAGAAAAGCAATTCAAAGCCTCTTCTACTCCATCCCCATAAGGGATGGAACAAAATGAAAAAACTAAAATACAAATCACCCATGACATATAAGTTAACCGTTACAACCCTGGCACTAACTGCCATAACCTCCACTGTAGCAGCCACTCACGCCAAACCAGACACGGAACATCCCCATATCGTATTGATTTTATGCGATGATATGGGATTCTCTGATTTATCCTGCTACGGAGGAGAAATACATACCCCTAATATAGATTATCTGGCCGAACAAGGCATACGTTTCAGCCAATTTAAAAACACAGGACGAAGCTGCCCCAGCCGTGCCGCCTTACTCACCGGACATTATCAGCACGAATGGAAAAGCCACTCAACTTTGACCCTTTTGGCCACGCAGAATTATCCCTTTTTGCTAAAATATGATTGCCCCCTTTGGCTAAAATAGTGTTGCCCACTTGCTTCACCTATAATTATAGTTTTTTTGTGTAGATTTGAGTACCCTTGTCCTGGTGTAACGGGGGAGAAAATAAAATCTATACAAATGAATAAACGAATCAAAAATATTTTAAGATGTTATGCGGCTGGCATAGGAATCAAGGAAACGGCATTTACGTTTCATATTTCCCGTAATACAGTCCGCAAATATGTCCGCTTATTCCTTTCAAGCGGCAAGAGTATTGAACAGCTTCTTTCCCTGCCCAATGGACAGTTGGATGAACTGTTCGGCTGCACGGATACCCGGCATCGGGAGCCTTCATCCAAAAGGATTGAATTGGAGGCCTTGCTTCCCGGATATGTATCTCGTCTGTCACGCAAAGGTATGAGTGTCCGAAAACTGTTCAAGGAGTACCATACCGAATATCCGGACGGCTATCAGTTGTCTTCCTTCAAACGGATTGTCAGCGAATACAGGTTTCACATTAAGGTTGTCGGTCATGTAGAGCACTATGCCGCAGAGCAGATGTATATTGACTTTGCCGGTGACAGACTTGAAGTTGTTGATGAAATGACGGGCGAGACGAAGAAAGCCGAGGTATTTGTTGCCATCCTTCCGTTCAGCCATTATACCTACTGCGAAGCCGTATGGTCGCAACGCAAGGAAGACCTGATAAAGGCATGCGAGAATGCCATTCAATATTTTGAAGGTGTTCCTGCGGCTATCGTCCCCGACAATCTGAAGGCTGCCGTCACACGAAGCGACCGCAACGAACCTGTCATCAATGATGATTTCGCCGCTTTTGCCGAATATTACGGCTGTGTGGTCTATCCTGCTCGTGTGCGTCACCCCAAGGACAAGGCTTTGGTAGAAAATGCCGTAAAGCTCCTCTACCGTTCCATTTATCTTGATATAGAGGGAATGACATTTTCCAGTTTGGAGGAACTCAATACCGCCATCCATATTTCCTTGCTTGATTTCAATGAAAAGGTGATGGCCGGACGGGAGATGTCACGCAAGGAAATATTCCTTCATGGAGAGAAGGATTATCTTCGTCCGCTTCCCGTGAAACGCTACGTAATGAAAGAAAGGAAACTGATGACCGTGGGAAAGAACTCTTACGTTTCCTTGTTCAAGCACCATTACAGTGTTCCAAAAGAGTATGTAGGCAGGCGCATGACGATTCTCTATGATGCCGACACGGTGGAAATCTATTGTGGAATGAACCTTGTCGCCACCCACGACCGCTGTGACATTCCTTACACTTATTCTTGGAAAAAGGAGCACAACCTGCCTGGTCATTATGGTCCCTATGACAAGGACTTGGAGGAACTCTTTCAACGTGCCTCGGAAATAGACAACATCGTATTGAACTATCTTCGGGAAGTGGAGCGTGTCATGCAATATCCACCCAAAGCGTTCAGGTCATGCCGTGGCATCATGACACTGGAGAAGAAATACGGCCGTGACCGTCTAGTTGCGGCTTGCGCATGTGCGGATCAGAAATTGCAATACGGATACCAAGCCTTGCGCGAGGTGCTTGAACTGGGAGAAGATGTGGATTTCCTTCCTGATGAGGACGGAAAAGTACAGTCCAACGTGACTTTCCAGATTCCATTGACCCACAAAAATATACGTGGACGTGAATATTACAAAAAAGACAAACAATAAAACTATTATTTATGGAAGTAAACAATAAAACAGTTCCCGTTACGGGACAACAAGACCAGAATACCATATCACTGGATTTAATGAACCGTATGAAATTGCATGGTATGGCAGAGGCTTTCAGGGAAAGTCTTGCCGGCACCACTCCGCAATCCATGACTGCGGACACGTTCCTTTCCATGCTCCTTGCACGCGAATGGGACTATCGCTCCCAGGCTGCCATTGCACGGCTCACCAAAAATGCGGCATTCCGCTACAAGGCTTATATTGAGCAGATTGACTATGCCACGAACCGGGGACTGGACCGCAATCAGATGGAACGTCTCGCCACCCTTGATTTTGTGCATAAGGCACAGAACCTTTTCATTACTGGTTCTTCCGGAACGGGAAAAAGCTATTTGGCCTGTGCCCTTGGACACGAAGCATGCAAAAGGGGATTCCGTACCTTCTATGCCAATGCTCCGAAACTGCTCGGTGCGCTGAAAGTCGCCAAAGTAAAAGGTACACTTGAAGCGGAACTCAAGAAGATTGAGCGTTGCCAGCTACTCATTCTTGACGACTTGTTTATTGTACCACTTGACGCCAAAGAGCGTCCCATACTGCTTGAAATTATTGAGGATAGGCATGAACGGAAATCTGTCATCATCACATCGCAGTATCCATCCTCCAACTGGTATGACATGGTAGGTGATCCAACAATAGCCGATGCAATCCTTGACCGCATCATACATACGGCCCATACTATAGAATTATATGGTGAAAGTATGCGAAAATTAAAATCTAAGAAAAACGAGAATTTTTAAAAGGGTAAAATAATATTGCCCCCCAACACCAGGACTTTAAAGGGTCAATCATATAGTACAAAAAGGTGGGCAAATCTTGCGTGGCCAAAAGGGTCAAAGTTGAGTGGCTTTTCCAATAATGCCGCTTTGTATCAGATTTCATAGTGTATTTTTTCATCAGGGCATCAAAAAACTTACAAAAGTCATCTGTCATACAAAATAATTTATAACTTTGTTCTCGCTGATCATAGCGGCTATTGTTCGTGATTCTTATCGGAACAGAGCAACTGACGAGGGACTGGTCAACCATCTAATCCATCGTGACTACACCGTGATGGGTGGCGAAGTACATATCGACATTTATGACAACCGTGTGGAACTGGTATCGCCCGGTGCCATGCTTGACGGCACCCAGATACAAGACCGCGACATCTATCACGTCCCCTCGCTGCGCCGCAACCCGGTGATTGCCGACGTCTTTACCCAACTCGACTATATGGAGAAGCGTGGCTCTGGCCTGCGCAAGATGCGTGAACTGACAGAGAAGCTTCCCAACTTCCTGCCGGGAAAAGAACCGCAATACCACACCGAAACCATCTCGTTCTACACCACATTCTATAATTTGAACTGGGGCGAAAACGGAAGAATTCCTGTGGAAGAAGTAGCCAATAGGGTAAATAGTACCCTCGAAAAGTACCCTGTAAATGAAGAAAGTTCG
>ENA-OOWV01001173-OOWV01001173.1-human-gut-metagenome-genome-assembly--contig:-NODE-1173-length-17915-cov-2.694513_pt1 | contig 17915 bp, 17 predicted proteins | sample MGYA00241584_ERZ501337 | MGnify/ENA primary metagenome ERZ501337 (study PRJEB25962, sample SAMEA2042744) | human gut metagenome | biome: human gut; feature: human-associated habitat; material: faeces... | reverse complement strand
CACTTATTATCGATGGGAGCGGAACGTGCTGGCAAGTGCCGAAACGAATCGGCATTCGAAGAAAACGGCTTTCGCAGAAGTGCCGGTGCCGAAAACGGTGAACCGAAACGTTTCAGCATCTTCCGCTACACTCCGTATCGGTGAAGCCAGTCTGGACATTTATGCCGGATGCGATATAAATCAGCTGCAACTGCTGGTTGAAATTTTAAGGTCATGCTAAACGATTTTACAGGAGCAGATCGGATTTATATCGCCTGCGGCTATATAGATCTGCGCTGGGGAATTGACGGACTGACCGCAATTGTTCAGCAGCAGTTCGAACTTGATCCATTCACCAACCCCCTGTTTCTGTTCTGCGGCAGACGCCGGGATAGAATAAAAGTCCTGTACTGGGAGGGCAACGGTTTCGTGCTGTTGTACAAACGTCTGGAGTCCGGCATTTTTCAATGGTATCACACCGGAAGCCGATATATTCTGATTTGTACACCGGATACCTTGATGGTATCCGGTGCTTTACTTTGGGATATTTGCATTGACTGAATTTAATTATTTACAGTAATTGGTGTTATTCAACTAGCTAACAGATGGAAAATATTAAAACGGAGCACATCGTATACTCCGTTTTAACATATAACTTTACCAGGCTAATTTTTGACCGCATCTACTACAAAATGTCATATATTCACGTTCTATAGTAATTTCACAACGTGGACAAATTGGATATGATGAATACTGCCCGAATGAATAGAACGACATAGATTTTGTTACGCTCATGGGTATGCGATACTTTAGCTCAAATATAAGCGAAAAAATATTATAGCTGTTTATAGTTAGCCATAATATCTAAATTCGCTAACAGAAGAGCCTGTTTCAAGCAATGTATTACCTTTATAAGCTTCTAACTCGACGCAAATTCGATATGAATATCCACGGTCTACTGCCCAATGTTTAGTATCTACTCCAGCATAGCGCATATTTGATGTGGCAGTCCATGTCTTTATAGTTGTCCATTTCTGTTTTTTTAGTTGTTGAAGGTGAAGTTTGCACACGGTTTTGGTTACTTCCGTAGAGGCTGCACTGCCTGCACCATATACTGTTGCAATTCCCAACGATGAAATGTTAATATCGCCGCTTATAGTCGAAACATATTTCCAACGTGGCTGCATAATAGCGCTGGAGAAAGTGAATACAGCAACTATTACTAGAGTAATAGAGAGCACTGATTTCATAAATTTCTTTTTCATTAAATTACCTCCTAAGTGTCGTTCCATATAAATTAACGGGTTTTTTACAATAGAACTGACAATTTTCAATAAAAATTGATAAAAATATTTCCGCAGCCCTAGAACTGCGGAAAGAAGTAGTTATATTCGTGGAATGCTTTCTAATATTTGCATGACTATATCCTCGGAAATATTTCCTGTAATTGAATATGCAATATTGCCGCTCACGTATGTAGCAATAATTCGATCTTGGCGTTTAGATATAGTAACATCCGCGCCATTAATTTGTAATGTCGAAACTTGTCCGCTTTCGGTATCTATTGATAGCATTGAAGCATTCAAATCACATTGTATGTCGTAATAGCGTTCAGATCCATCTATGAATTGTATATAAATACTATTGTCGGATAGCTTTTGTATAGCTTCTACACCAAATCCCTTAGGAGTATATGTTGGCAGGTACTTGGTCAATTTTGAAGATATTGATGTGGTACCTTTGTCAAATGCAAAGCTGGAGCTTTCACTGCTAGAACTAAAAATAAAATTAACAATTGATGTTCGAAATGCGTTAACGCTAAACATTGTGGCAGCACAAACCAAAACAGCAACAAGGATCGCGATACGAATCCTGGAGCGAAATCTTTTTGTACGGTATGTGGTAAACTGCTGTTTTTGATTTTCTCGAATTAATTTTTTCATTTGCTTTTTAAAAGCAGAGGAGAATTCATGCGCAGAGCTACCTTCTGAACGTAGTTCTTCATCGGTTTTGAGTTCGACGTTATCGTCATCAGAAATTTGCGATATTGCAACACTAATGAGTTTATCGAAATCCTTATCGGATATTTTCACTGTAAGACACCTTCTTTCGTTAGAATTACTTTAAGTAACTTTTTGGCACGACTGATGCGCTTGTGAACAGTATTAGTAGAAAGATTTAGAGCAATGCCAATTTCTTCAGTGGTGTGATCATATAGGTAGCTTAATTTCAAGACATCTCTATACTTATCCGGTAACTCGCTGATAGCTTGCACAATTGCTTCAACGGTAATCCTGTCGATGATGATATCTTCGGGTCCGGATGAATTATCTGACAAATCCAGTGGTATTTCATAGACGGTATCGGTTGGATGTATACTCCGATAATAATCGATACAGATATTTCGAATAATCATTTTCAAGTAGCTACGATGCTTGTCTACAGGTATTTCAGCAATTCGATTGATATTCTTGGCAACTCGAATGTAGGCTTCGGCAACCATATCTTCGGCGTGCTGAACATCATGAAGAATGCCGTAAGCTATTTGAAACATACCTTGAGAATAGGTTCTGTAAAGAGATTCGAATAAGCATAATTTGGATTGGCGTTCGACTAATGCGAATGAAATCATGTGCAGGACTCCGTAAATTGTATTGATAATATATATTGTATCAGAAAATCGACAATTTGTCGAAAATACTTGGATGACTGCAAAGCCACATATTCAACAGGAGATAGTGTATGAAAGAGATAGCTGGGGGATTGGTTATGCGTGTTATGGTGTTAGCTTATATATCTATTCGAGCAGTGAAATTTCATCGAGAGGGAAAGTTACAATTCTTGAATGTTTATATTCATATATTGAGGATGCCACGCGTGATGGTCAAATAATGTGATATAAGTATATTTAAGATAAGCAGTGGATGAAATGGCTTTCTGCATATTGGAGTAAACATGTTTTTGTGGTAAAATATTAAAAGATTTTGAGATTATGATGTAATAAATTTTTTGAATGGAAGAGTAAAGTAAGTAATCTATGTGGCAGAGGAAAATAAGGAGATAACGAAATGATTAATAGTCTGAATATGGATTTAATGAAAGAACGGATATTCTGTTAGAGTTGATGACGGAGAAAAAGGTTGATAAAGAGAAAAGAAGATTGGAAATATTATTTGTGATGCTTATAAATGGGAGGATATAGGATGACAGTTCTGTTAGCAGGCGGAGCGGGCTATATTGGATCACACACAACTGTACAGCTTTTGATGAATGGATATGACGTAGTAATCGTGGATGATTACAGTAATAGCTGTCCGGAAGTCATCAATCGTATCAAAGAAATTGCTGGAAAGCAGGTTCGCACTTACGCGGTTGATATAAAAGATAAAGTTAAAGTACAGCAGATTTTCGCAGAAAACAATATTGACTGCGTTATTCACTTTGCAGGGCTGAAAGCGGTTGGCGAGTCGGTACAACAACCGCTAAAGTACTACCGTAATAACATCGACACCACGCTGACTCTGCTCGAATGTATGCAGGAGGCAGGCGTCAAGCAGTTTGTTTTCTCGTCTTCGGCAACGGTTTACGGCAAGGAGAATGCGATTCCATACATCGAGACGATGAAGCGCGGCAGTTGCTCCAATCCGTACGGCTGGACCAAGGTCATGATGGAGGAGATTCTCGAGGACGCCGCAAAGGCTGATTCTGAATTGACCGTTGTTCTTTTACGCTACTTTAACCCGATTGGCGCACACGAATCCGGCCGTATGGGCGAGGATCCGCAAGGTATTCCAAACAATCTCATGCCGTATATCGCGCAGGTTGCCGTCGGCCGCCGCGATCATCTCACGATTTTTGGTAATGATTATCCGACACCGGACGGCACCTGCCGCCGTGATTATATCCACGTGATGGACCTCGCAGACGGTCATGTGAAAGCGGTCGAGTACGCCGCACAGCACAAGGGCGTTGAGGTATTCAACCTCGGCACTGGCACGCCGTACAGCGTGCTCGAGATCGTGCATGCATTTGAGAACGCAACTGGTGTTGCAATCAAATATGAATTAGGTGCCCGCCGTGCAGGCGATTTGCCGGAGTTTTGGGCAAATGCCGATAAGGCCGCACAGGCGCTCGGCTGGAGAGCAAAGCGGAATTTGACAAATATGTGCCAGGATACCTGGCGATGGCAGAGTGAGAATCCGAAGGGATATAGAAGCAAGAGATATCGAATAAATTGTGCTACTGATTGTTGAAAGTATATAAAATTGATATTACAGATGCAAAAAACATCCACGAGGGAGAACTATGAAGGTCAGCGATAATCATAAGGATTTGGTTATGTAAGTGATAAGAAGATAGTTTTTTAGCTAACTAATATGAGAGCCGTTTACAGAGTGTACTATCTTATGTCATAATGTCATAGATATGAGCCATTCGATATACAAACAGGACAGAAAATATAGCGGTGTAGCGTTAAAGGACAAAAGACTGATTTTACATTAGTAAACTATAGAAGCATAATTGGGTCATATAGTATTTTACGTAGTTTCATGTTGGAGGCACACATATGCTGACCATCTTGAATTGAGATAGCGCAGAAAACATGGGGGAAGGAAAGACTATCGGTACATACGGACCTATAGCAAAGCAAACAAAAACCAAATATTTCAAAAATGCATTTGGATATACTGTGAAAGTATTGTTGTTTAGAGATAGATTTGATATAATAAACTTAATTATTATGACTTGAATGATTCGCAGTACAAAAAGAGAGTATATTTATTGCCTTTTTAGAATAGAGATAAAAGTTGGGCAGATGAATTATATGGAATGTATAATGGTAAAATATATTTTTGATTGCAGATATTTTACTCAGTATAAAGAAGACAAAGGTTGTTAAAGAGAAATTAATAGAATTTGCATCTGAAATGCTGCGACAATATTGGTAGTGCGGTAATATGCCAGAAAACTTGATATGTTTCGTCACGTGTTAATAAGTGATTGGAGTCAGAAAAATAGAGAGGTCTGTTATGCTTGCAACAATAGTTGTACCAATTTTCAATATCCAAAATTATATAAATCAATGTATAGATAGCATACTGCCTCTTTTGAAGCATAATTGTGAAATTATTATGATAGCAGGGAATTCTTCAGATTATACTAACACAATAGCTTTTCAATATGTGGAGCAATATACTAATATTAAGCTTATCTATCAGAATGGGGAAGGGTTATCTAATGCACGCAACTGTGGTTTGCGGGTTGCTAGAGGTGAGTTTATTGTCTTCGTAGACGGTGATGATTTTGTAGATGCTGCTGTTTTGACCAGCTTGTTAGATGGCATTACATCGAATACAGACATTTTAATGACAAATTTCTATCGCAATTATGAAAACAATGGTTCGCAAATTCTGGTTAGTGAAATAAACACCAATGGTAGTAACGGCTTGGAGAACTTACGTTATATCATAAATCCACACAAATGCTTTTGGAATGTCTGGCGCAATATTTACCGGACTGATTTTTTGCGAAAGCATGATCTTTTCTTTTTAGAAAATACATATGCAGAGGATATCGACTACTTTTCGCGTGTATGCATTGAAAAGCCTGCCCTCCAACATAGTAAAGAGGCTTTTTATCATTATCGAATGGATCGAAAAGGTTCGTTGATGAATGATGTGTCGCTTGTTCGCTTAGAACAGACTGTGCATGTGATCGAAGAAAGTATACAACGATTACAAAACTGTAAAGAGACATGGACTGAAGTCGTTATCTGTGGATTTCAGTTTGAATATTTACTCAATATAGTTTTTGTTTGTGATTATTCAAAGGAACAAAGAAAACAGGCGATGGGATTATTTATGGAATCTCACCAAGTGTTATGTCCTGCTTATGATAGTGGGGTTAGATGGCTAGTTCGTGGAATGAACACTCTTGGAGTTATGGGACTTTCAAGGATGTTGAAGATGATGAAGAGGCTAAAAAGAAGGGCAGAGCACCGAAATGTACAATAAGACTTTATATACACCTATGGTAACTGTGCTGCTTTCAACATATCACTCAGAGATGTATCTTCAGCAAGCATTAGATAGTGTCTGGGCGCAGACATTCCGCTTTTTGAAATATTGATTGTAAATAATGATGAAAGCAATGATATGATGCGTATCTTGCTCGATTCGATGTTAATGATCTGATGGTTCCAGAGCGCTTCGAAAAACAGGTAGCATTCATGGAAGAGAACAAAGATGTTGCAGGCTGCAGCGGATGGCAGCAGTACGTTGGCTTAAGCACACCTTTCTGTATGCTTCGCCGGAAGACACCGAGCGATGCAAAGCTAATCGCTTATTTCGTTGTGATTTATGTTATTCGACTTTAATGTTAAGGCGAGATTTTTATAAAAAATCAGCTGAGATATAGCTCATATTATGTAACTGAGGATTTTGAATTATGGATACGCGTATTAGATTATGGGAAGATAACTAATTCATCTATGGTTCTTGGTCTCTATCGCGAGATGGGGGTAAAAGCATTGCGAATAATAAAAAGAAACCGCTTATCGCTGAAAATAGTGAAATCGTGGTGAAAACACTTCACAGGAATTCTAAGTGCTAAGTGGAAAAATATTTTGCAGGTTGGATAAATCGTTTTTATACAGGAAAACAGCCTATATTGGTAGAACACGAAAAATACATGGGAAGATTTAAAGCAATTGATGCAGAATATCATTTTTGTAAACGATGAAAAGTAATATTACTACAAACATGCGTTGTGAAGAGTTATTCGTTCAGAATGGTTGACGCTACGTTGCAATCTATCTTTTTAGGTTGCAGAATCTATTAAATGACGTGTTTAAAAATTTGAGTGTATTAAGGGATTTTCATCTGAAAATGGTTAGCTTTCCTTGTAATTATCGAGATGTAAAACGAAAAACCCGTAAGCTCAAGGGCCTTCTAAGGAAATATACAATTTGGAGTAGATAAAATGATTATTACTAAAACCCCCTTCCGCGTCAGCTTTGCTGGCGGAGGCAGTGACATGGCAAACTTTTATGAACAGCATGGTGGTTGCGTACTCAGCACGTCGATCAACAAGTATTGCTATCTGTCCATCCATCCGTACTTTGATGAGAATGCAACGCTGTTGAAATACTCGGAGAATGAACTGGTCACGGACATTTCAAAGATAAAGCATCGCATTTTTAACAGTGTGCTCAACGAATATAAAGTCAGCGGTGTTGAAATCAGTTCAACCGCAGACGTTCCCGGCGGTACAGGGCTTGGATCTTCGAGTACGTTTACAGTCGGCCTGTTGAACACGATCGCTTGTTATCGCGGTAAGTTTATGTCAAAGGGAGAGTTGGCGGCAAAGGCCTGTGATGTGGAAATCAATAAGCTGGGAAGCCCTATTGGCAAACAGGATCAGTATGCCGCGGCATATGGCGGTTTAAATTTTATCCGTTTTAATCAGGACGGCTCGGTATCGGTTGAGCCAATTGTTATGCAGCCAGGCACATATAAAGAGCTTGAAAAGCATCTTGTAATGTTTTATACAGGTAACACTCGATCGGCCAATAGCATTCTGAAAGAGCAGAAGAAGAACATTGATGATGCTGCGAAGGCAGAAAATCTGAAGCAGATGTGTCATCTGGCCGAACAGATGAAGGGCGCGCTGGAACAGAATGATCTTTCGTCTTTTGGCGAACTGCTGAATGATGGATGGGCACTGAAACGTACATTGGCATCTGGTATTTCTAATCCGGTGATTGATGAAGCATATGAGATCGCAATGAAGAATGGTGCGCTGGGCGGTAAACTGTTGGGTGCAGGTGGCGGTGGTTTCCTGTTGTTCTTCTGTGAACCAGAGAAACAGGAACAGTTACGTGTAGCTCTGGGATTGCGCCGGTTTGATTTCTCTTTCGAGCGGGACGGTGCATCGGTTGTATATATTGGTGATAAATACTGGGGATAAGGAGTTTTAGACATGAAAGTATTAGTTGCGGGCGGCGCTGGCTTTATTGGCAGTCATCTTGTAGATGCGTTGCTGAAGGAAGGACATGAGGTTGTCTGTGTAGACAATTTCTTCATCGGCACGAAGAGGAATATTGAGCATCTGGCAAACGAGCCAATGTTCCATTTCTATGAGCAGGATATCTGCAATCTTGATGCAATGGATCGTATTTTTGCAGAAGAAAAGGTCGAGTATGTATTCCATCTGGCTGCAAACTCCGATATTCAGGCGAGTGCAAACAATCCGGTTATCGAATATAAGAATACCTATACGACTACATTTAATCTGATTGAGTGCATGCGCCGACATAACGTGAAGAAGCTGTTTTTTGCTTCTACATCGGCGGTATATGGTGAGAAGATGGGTACGGAAGTGGCTGAAACCACTACTCCGCTTGAGCCGATTTCTTACTATGGCGCAGCTAAACTCGGTTCGGAAGCTCTGATTTCGGCATACAGCTATATGAACGATCTGAGCGTTCTTGTTTTCCGTTTTCCGAATGTCATCGGTCCGCGCCTGACGCACGGTGTCATTTTTGATTTCGTAAAGCGTCTGAAAGAAGATCCTTCGCACCTGCGTATCCTGGGCGATGGCACGCAGTCCAAGCCCTATATGCATGTGTATGATCTGGTAGACGGCATTATGAAATTCAAGGACGTTCCGCAGGGTATTACGCTCTATAACATTGGTGTTGAGACGCAGACCTCGGTTACGCGCATTGCGGAAATCGTATGCGAAAAGATGGGCCTTGCAGGCATTCCGTTCGAGTATACGGGTGGTCGAGGCGGCTGGAAGGGAGACGTTCCGGTCTTTGCATATGATCTGAGCAAAATCCATGCGGCAGGCTGGCACGCTAACTATACTTCGGACGAGACGGTTGCACATACTGTCGAGCAGGTAATTTAAATGCAGGCTGTGATTATGGCAGGCGGCAAGGGCACTCGTCTGCTTGAATTGACAAAGGATGAAATTCCAAAGCCCCTGACTCCGATATGCGGCAAGCCCATTTTACAGTGGCAAGTTGATCGCCTTAAAGAGAATGGCATTACCGATATTATTATGATTATCGGACATCTGGGGCATAAAATTATTGAATACTTTGGTGACGGTTCCGCTCAAGGATTACAGATACGCTATATTGAAGAGAAGAACCCGCTCGGAACAGCAGGCGCGTTTTTCTATTTGCGAGAGATGCTGACAGAGCCTGAGTTTCTTTTGGTATTCGGCGATGTTCTGTTCGATATTGATTTGCAGAGAATGTACCGGTTTCATATAGAAAAACGTTCATTTGCAACTTTGTTTGTACATCCCAACGCGCACCCGTTTGATTCTGATCTGGTAGTAACAGACGAGAATGATCGAATTCTACATTTCGATTCGAAACATAATGTACGCGATTACTGGTACGACAATTGCGTAAATGCGGGCATGTATATCTTCGACGCATCAATTTGTAATAAGGTAGCGCAGCCGGTCAAGACAGATTTGGAAAAGCAGCTGTTAAGCGGCATGATCGAACAGAACGAGGCAGTATATGCATATCGATCTCCAGAATATATCAAGGATGTCGGTACAGTCGAGCGCATTCAAACCGCTGAAAAAGAGCTGGAAAGTGGTTATATTGCTGCACGCAATCTGAAAAACAAGCAGAAGGCGATCTTCCTGGATCGTGATGGTACCATCAATCGTAAAAATGGTTTGGTATCGCAGGAGGACCAGTTTGTATTAGAGGAATGTGCTGTAGAGGCTATCCGTACTATCAACAAATCCGGCTATCTGGCGATTGTAATTACCAATCAGCCAGTTGTAGCGCGTGGATTATGTGAAATTGAGGATGTTGAGCGCATTCATAACAAGATGAAGACGTTGCTTGGACGTGAGGGTGTATTCCTCGATGAGGTGTGCTTCTGCCCGCATCATCCAGATAAGGGATATCCGGAAGAAAACCCTAAATACAAGATACCGTGTCATTGCCGCAAACCAGATATTGGCATGATTGAGCAGTGTGCAAAGCGATTTAATATTGATCTTTCGCAGAGTTGGATGATTGGCGATACGACAGTTGATATCAAGACTGGAAAGAATGCGGGTACACATACTGCGCTGGTATTGACTGGAGACGCAGGAAAAGACGGCAAATATGATGATGCTCCGGATATGATTTGCAATGATCTGCTGGATGCAGTGAAAAGAATTGTGGGGAAATAACATGGACTTTAAACAAGACATTCGAGACTATATCGATTGTGAAATTAACACACTGCAAAAGCTGGATGTTGCTGCAATCAACCAGGCACTGAATCTGCTGCTCGAGGCGTATCGAGCGCATAAATGGATTTACATTTTTGGCAATGGCGGAAGTTCATCTACGGCTTCTCATTTTGAAAATGACTTTAATAAAGGTGTCTCTGAACCGCTTAAAACCAAGTTCCGTTTTCGCTGTTTGAATGATAATGTTGCAACCCTGATGGCGGTCGCAAATGATATGGGATTTGAAGAAGTGTTTCGTTATCAGCTGACGGATCGAATTGAAGCGGGTGATCTGGTTATCGCGATCTCCGGCAGCGGTAATTCCAAGAATGTGATCAATGCAGTGGAGTATGCCAAGTCCTGCGGTAATAAGATTATCGGCATTACGGGGTATGATGGCGGCAAACTGCGGCAGATGTGCGATGTTTCGCTGCATGTCCCGGTAAACAGCATGCAGATTTCGGAAGATGTACATATGATTTTTGACCACCTGATGATGAGCATGTTTTATAAGCATCTGTGTGGGATTAATCATTTACATGAAAATAGTTAAGTAGTGAGAAGATAGGGGACACATCGTGAAAAAAGATGTTGCAATTGTTTTTGGTATAACATCAGACTATATATTTGCATTGTCAAACGTGTTAATAGGTCTGAAAAAGCATAATAAAGTGTTTTGGAATGATATAATTGTATACCATGATGGGATTCCTGATGCAAATCAACAGATATTAAATGAGATTCTGCCGTGCACATTTGTCAAATATTCAAAGGAACTATTGAAAAGTGACATTGACAAACTTCCGTCGACAAGGGAGTATAGCCTATTAGCACTGTCAAGATTTGAGTGTTTTGAGCTCTTGAAAGAGTATCGCAAGGTAATGTGGCACGATGTTGATATTTTAATCCAAGACGATATCACTGATTTGTTAACATATGCAGATAAAACAGGGTATGCAGCGACAAAAAGTGATTCGTTTAGAGTGGAACAAAATTTTTATGAAATTATACCGGGGTATAATATGTTGTCCTTGTTGTATAATTCAGGAATTCTCGTATTAAGCGATAAGCTCCTCGAACTAGGAGATTTGAGAACATATTGCTATACAAAATATAATCAATATGCGGAGAAGATCAGATATAGCGACCAGGCTGTACTTAATATGCTTATACAGGATTTTCATATTTCTGTGGAAGAAATCAGTCTTAGTAAATTTTGCTGTCATCCGTCAAACAGGGATTATCGACATGCGAAAATTATCCATGCTTATGGTAAAGATAAATTCTGGAATTCCGATAAACTAAAACGACAATTTCCTGAATGGGTAGAAAATAATAACTTATGGGAAAATAAAAGAAATCATAGTATTATTAGATTATCTTCCAAACCTTTAGTTACAGTTCTAATGTCGATATATATGCGTACTGATTATATGAAGACCGCAATAGACAGCATTTTGCATCAGACGTATGATAATCTGGAGCTGATTATTGTAGTTGAAGCGTCGAATAATCAAAATAGAATTAAAGACGAAATTGCTTCGATACATGATGAAAGAATAGTGGTTATTTGCAATCAGAGTAAATTGGGATTTGCAGAATCACTAAATGTCGGATTAAGAGCGGCAAAAGGTAAATATATTGCACGAATGGATGATGATGACATTAGTTTGCCTGAACGATTAGACAAAGAAGTGGCTTATCTGGAAGAACATCCAGAAGTCGATATCGTTGGAGGCTGGATTAAATTTTTTGGCTGTGCAAACCATGAAGAACATCGGCCTGAAAACAATGATGAATTAAATGTATGGGCAATCAAGGAATCTCCCTTTTTCCATCCGACAGTTATGATTCGCAAAGACACAATGGATAAAAATAGATTTCTGTATGACCCGCAATGGTTTACCGAAGACTATGATTTATGGCTAAGAATTTTACCTAAAGTTCATGCACACAACTTACAAGAAGTATTGTTGCTGTACAGAGCATCGGGAGAAAATGCTACAGCTACGCAGGCAGATAAAGTGATGAATTCTCATTTGGACTTAATGAGACGCAATCTTCGAGAACGTCTGGGATTAGAGTTTACTAGAGATCAGATGAGGCTATTACGAACACCGCAAATTATTTATGAATGCTATCATGCGGATGAGATGAAACAAATCCGGGAAGAGGTTATTACAGAAATTTATGCTGCTAATCGCATAAAAAAGGTGTATGATCCTCAGATACTGAAATTATATCTGGGAGAAATGCATAGTGATAAAAAGAGCCTCATAAAGCATTTTTTGAAACGATTTCCGTTGTTATATTCAGTAATACGTAGGCTATACAAAATGGTTTCAAATTCGAACAACAAAGATTTGCCTAAGCGTTCGCTGATTACACGTTTGAAAATGCGGTTGCTGCCACCTTCCTCAAAATCTTTTCATGAAAAAACGGATACAATAGAGTTTATTCTTAACGAACACTCGAAAGAACTGTTGAACATGAAGCAACGTTTAGAATGGACGGATGGAGTTGTTCGTCGGGCCTTTCAAGAGAGTAACGCTGCATTTTGGGGAATTTATCAAAATGGGAATTATCCAGATCAAGTTTTAAATGAGTTCAACCGTTGTAAAGATTATGAAAAATATATTGCTTCATTATATATATTGAATTATCTAAAATGCAAATTAAAAATGAAATCGCTCTGTATTTTAAATAATACAGGAGACGAATGGAAGAAAGCAGCGCGTAATTTAGGTATTTCAATCATAACGACGAATAAAAACGACGTAAAAACTATAAATCAGTATGATGGAGTAGTGATAACTGAGCAGTTAGGAAAAATAGAGTCAGAGAGAAACTCTTCGTTCCCTTCTAATATCATAATCACATATATTGAATGCAGTTCACCATTAGAAACCGAAACGAGACTGGCGATCAAGTCGCAGATGAAGTATATGATTGATTGCTATGATGAAAATGGATATATAGGAATTCCGTTATATGATGCTTTCAAGGATATTTGGGAAATAAAAGAGCAATATATCTATTCGCTTATAGTATTTATAAAACGTGATAGCCTTAATGCAGATAGTGAAGTTTACGAAGGCCTAAGTAATAATACTAGGAAGGATTTAAATTGAGTTATGCTCAAACGTTATAAGAAGTATAGTTTTTTATTCCAAGAGCTAGTTCATCGAGATTTTACAAAAAAGTATAAACGAACAGCGCTTGGTATTGGGTGGAGTGTTCTGTCACCGTTGCTACAGTTATTAGTAATGAAAATAATGCTGACTAAATTTTTTGCAACTGGTATTGAACATTATACGACATTTCTTTTTGCAGGCAATATCGTTTTCAATTATTATAACGAGTCAACTAGCTCAGGGATGACAGCATTAGCAGAAAATTCAGCTATCATTTCTAAGGTAAATGTGCCTAAATATATGTTTGTATTTTCTAAAAATATATCGTCTCTGATTTCGTTTCTATTGACTGTTGTTGTCTTCTTTGTATTGGCTGCTTTGGACGGTATAGAATTCACATGGAAAATAACAATGTTAATTTTCCCAATTGTTTGTTTAGTATTATTCAATATTGGATTAGGATTGGTATTATCAGCATGCTACACTTTTTTCCGTGACCTTCAGTACTTATACAGTATTTTCACTTTTTTGTTGATGTATATGTCGGCGGTTTTTTACGATATAAGTGCATATTCTGATTTTGCACAGAAACTATTTTTGTTAAACCCGATTTACCTTTTTATACGTTATTTCAGGAAAATAGTTATGGAGCAGACTATACCGACGATATGGTTTCATCTCTTAATGATACTAGATGTATGTATTGTTATGATAGGCGGATTTTATATGTATAAAAAGTACAATCATGATTTCCTATATTATTTTTAAAAAATAGAAGTTCGAGAGGCTTATAATGGGAAAAAATATATCGCAGAGGGAAAAAGACGCTAATATGAGTGAGCGAAATCATACAAAATCATTACCGATTTTAGAAGTAAAAAATGTGGTAATAAGCTACAAAATGGGTGATTTCCGCGAAATAGGAATTAAAGAATGGCTAATGAGAAAGCTTACGCACAACTACAGGGTATGGTATTTTAAAGCAGTAGACGGTGTAACTTTCAATTTATATAAAGGCGATATGCTAGGGATAATTGGATCGAATGGCGCAGGAAAGTCGACCTTGCTGAAAGTGGTTTCTCGAATAATGGAACCGACCGAAGGATCTGTAGTTGCACATGGAAATATTTCGGCACTATTAGAATTGGGATCAGGATTTGATCCTGATCTAACGGTTAAAGAAAATACTTATCTACGTGGAGCTATGCTTGGGTATACTCGCAAATTCATGGATGAAATGTATGAGCAAATTATAGAATATGCCGAGTTAAAAGAATTTGAAGAGTATAATTTTAAACAGCTTTCCTCGGGTATGCAATCAAGATTAGCGTTTGCGATTGCTTCTTTGGTTCAACCGGAAATTTTGATTTTAGATGAAGTCTTGTCAGTTGGAGATGGAGCGTTTCAAGAAAAAAGCGCCAAGAAAATGCAAGAGATTATTAATCATGGAGCAGCAACAATACTGGTGTCTCACTCATTGAATCAAATCCGTAAGCTAAGTACTAAAATTCTGTGGTTGCATAAAGGGAAACAGATTGCTTTTGGGAGCAACGTCGAAGAAATCTGTGATAAATATCAAGATTTCTTGGATGGCCGTATTCAAATTGAAATGTAAAGTCTCATTCCTAATTAGGAAAAGATCAATCTTATAGCATGGTAGCGGATCAAAATCGGCACAATGCCATACTTGATGGGGTAAATCCGTTAAAGTAGGATTTCACAAGCGATTTATATGCATAAGAGTATGTGATAATTGGCATTATTGGTAAACTTATGATTTACGCAAACATAGCTACACTACCAGAAATCAAAAAAGAGAGAGTATGAAACTTTTTCTGTAAAATAATGTTTATAAGGTTCTTCTATGATACAATAAATATCATTAGGAGGACCTTTTATTATGGCAAGACAAAAGAAACCTGTACATCGTGTACAAATGACAGAAGGAAAACGAAACATCATCCATCAGCTCCTGGAAGAGTACGATATCCAGTCTGCAGAAGACATTCAGGATGCGCTCAAGGATCTTTTAGGCGGCACCATTAAGGAAATGATGGAAGCTGAAATGGATGATCATCTTGGTTACGAAAAATCCGAACGCTCAGATAATGATGATTATCGCAATGGTTATAAGCGGAAACAGGTCAACAGCCGGTATGGCTCGATGGAAATCGAAGTGCCACAGGATCGCAAATCAACGTTTGAACCACAAGTTGTGAAAAAACGTCAGAAAGATATTTCCGATATTGATCAGAAGATCATTTCCATGTATGCCAAAGGAATGACTACCCGGCAGATTTCCGAAACCATCGAAGATATTTATGGCTTTGAAACTTCTGAAAGCTTTATTTCTGATGTGACTGATAAGATCCTGCCACAGATCGAAGACTGGCAGAACCGGCCACTGGACGAGGTCTATCCCATTCTCTACATTGATGCAATCCATTATTCTGTAAGGGATAATGGCGTGATCCGAAAGCTTGCTGCTTACGTGATTCTGGGAATCAACACGGAAGGGAAAAAAGAAGTTTTAACCATCAGTGTTGGCGATAACGAAAGCGCAAAATACTGGCTTTCCGTTATGAATGAACTGAAAAATCGTGGTGTCAAAGATGTATTAATCATCTGTGCCGATGGTTTAACCGGAATCAAAGAAGCGATCGCAGCAGCTTTTCCAAAGACGGAATACCAGCGCTGTATTGTACACCAGGTAAGGAACACGTTGAAATATGTCCCGGATAAAGACAGAAAAGCCTTCGCTACGGATCTGAAAACCATTTATCAGGCCACAGATGAAAAGAAAGCTCTGGCAGCCTTAGAGCGTGTAACAGAAAAATGGACACCGAAATATCCGAATTCCATGAAGCGCTGGAAGGATAACTGGGACGCAATCTCGCCGATCTTTAAATTTTCAACGACGGTCAGAACGGTGATTTATACTACAAATGCTATTGAATCCCTGAATTCTACCTACCGGAAACTGAATCGCCAGAGAAGCGTATTTCCAAGCGATACAGCTCTATTAAAGGCACTATATCTTGCCACATTTGAAGCTACAAAGAAATGGACCAGTACGATCCGCAACTGGGCACAGGTGTATGGTGAACTGAGTATTATGTACGAAGGACTGGTGGTAGTATATAAATAGTACAAAGTAAAGATGACTTCTTCCAATAGATGATATAAAATTAATATATGGAGGAAGAACATTATGGCAAAAGGTACACAATATTCAAAACAATTCAAAGAGGATGCTGTCCGTTACAGAAAAGATCATCCTGAACTGACCGTTCAAAAAGCTGCTGAGAACCTTGGGATCAGCGAGTCTGCATTAAAAAACTGGATGAAGGCAGCCAGAGAAAATGAAGGTTCTGTCCCCACACGCGGAACAGGTAATTATTCCAGTGATGAAGCCAAAGAAATTGCCCGTCTTAAAAGAGAACTGCGAGATACTAAGGATGCCCTTGAAATATTAAAAAAAGCAATCGGTATCCTGGGAAAATAACAGAAGCTATTTATACTGCCACTTCAGAATACACCACAGAGGTGGCAGAACTGCCACAGAAACACCGGGTTTCTGTTAGCGGGGTACTGAAAATATTAGGTGTTTCACGCTCTGGATACCGTGCATGGAAGCAACGTGTCCCATCGGTTTCTGAAAAGCATCGTGATCATATCAAGGATGCTATCAAACAGATCTATGATGGATCGCATCATAACTATGGTGCACCCAAGATCACAGAAATGCTGCACAGGCAGGGGGAATCTATTGCTGAAAAAACGGTAGGTAATTATATGCGCCAAATGGGGATCAAAGCGCAATGGGTAAAACCATATACAGTAACAACAATCGATTCTGATTTCAACAGTGAACTGCAAAATATCCTTGATGAGCAGTTTAATCCTTCAAGGCCGGACGCTGTATGGGTATCTGATATCACGTATATATGGACATACAATGGATTTGTGTATCTGACAAGCATAATGGATCTTTACTCAAGGAAAATCATAGCATGGGTACTCAGTCAGAGTCTTGAAGCAATCCATGTAGTAGAATGTGTAAACAAAGCGAAGCAGATGCGAAATGTCACCTCGCCGCTTGTGTTTCATAGTGACAGAGGTATCCAATTCGTATCCCAGGCATTCCAGAAAGTAACAGAAGGAATGATAAACAGTTACTCAAAGAAAGCATACCCATGGGATAATGCATGCATAGAATCCTTTCATTCACTATTAAAACGAGAATGGCTGAACCGCTTTAAAATATTTGATTATAAACATGCATACCGCCTTGTTTTTGAGTACATAGAGACATTTTATAATACAGTAAGGATTCATAGTCATTGTGGATATTTTTCGCCTGATGAGTATGAAAAACAATACAGGAATAAACTATTAGAGCTGGAGCAAAAACTTGCCGGCTAAGTATGCTGGCAAGATGGAAAAAAGTCATTCTTAATTTGTACTTTTTCTTGACATAGGATCACCCCAAGAACAAGCATGGTACTGCCCTTTAACAACTGCGTATCGGAAGTTATTTTCAAA
>ENA-OOWV01001154-OOWV01001154.1-human-gut-metagenome-genome-assembly--contig:-NODE-1154-length-18128-cov-1.703868_pt1 | contig 18128 bp, 16 predicted proteins | sample MGYA00241584_ERZ501337 | MGnify/ENA primary metagenome ERZ501337 (study PRJEB25962, sample SAMEA2042744) | human gut metagenome | biome: human gut; feature: human-associated habitat; material: faeces... | reverse complement strand
CAAGTGGCAGGATAAAATCATCCAGAAGGTATCTCAGAGAAAGAGAGACTGCAGTTGTCGCCACAGCACTGATCAGGATACAGAAGAAAACAAGAATAAACTGGAATTTATATTTCTCTGTCACATATTTCATCAGACGTTTTGCCGTCTTTAAATCATTTTTTTTCATTTTCGGTTTTTTATTCTTATTCATCCTCTTCTCCTCCTTTCTTTAATTTACACTTTATCGCTTCCATCGCAGAATCTGATTTCACCTTTCACCTGTGATTCATATACTTCCCTGTAGATTTCATTTGTCTGCAGCAGTTCTTCCGATGTTCCCACACCTGCGATCTTGCCATCATCCAGCACAATGATCTGATCGGCATCTTCTATCGAAGAAACTCTCTGTGCAATGATGATCTTGGTCGTGTCCGGGATCTCTTCCCGGAATGCTTTACGGATCAATGCATCTGTTTTGGTATCTACTGCACTGGTGGAATCATCCAGAATCAGGATCTTTGGTTTCTTAAGCAGTGCACGTGCAATACATAGACGCTGTTTCTGTCCACCGGAAACGTTATTACCGCCCTGTACGATCATGGTCTCATAACCATTCGGGAACTCATTTACAAATCCATCTGCCTGCGCCAGACGGCAGACTCTCTTAACTTCCTCATCACTGGCCTTTTCATTGCCCCAGCGAATATTATCGTAGATCGTACCGGAAAATAATACATTTTTCTGCAGAACCATAGATACCTGGTCACGCAGAACTTCCAGATTATAGTCACGTACATCGACTCCGGCTACTTTTACTGCACCACCAGTGACATCATAAAGTCTCGGGATCATCTGTACCAGTGTAGATTTGGCACTTCCGGTACCGCCAATGATGCCAACTGTCTGTCCCGATTTAATATGAATGTTGATATCTTTCAGGGAAAGGTTTCCGCCTTCACCCGCATAGCTGAAATCTACATGTTCAAAGGTAATCTCGCCATTTCTGACTTCTTTCACCGCATCCGCTTTGTCCTGCATCTCCGGTACCTCATTAAACACCTCCGTGATACGGTCTGTGGAAGCCCCTGCGATCATGATCATGACAAATACAAAAGTCACCATATTCAGAGACATCAGAATCTGAATCGCATATACGATCACACTTGTCAGTTCTCCAGTCTCCATGGTTCCAAATACAATGCTTCGTCCACCGATCAGCGCGATCAGAAGTACAACCGCGTACATCATGAACTGCAGGACCGGAGAGTTCCATGCAACGATTTTTTCTGCTTTTGTAAACAGGGTATATACATAATTGGACACACCGTGAAATTTGTTTATCTCGTAATCTTCTCTTACAAATGCCTTTACCACACGTGATGCATTGACATTTTCCTGCACAGAATTGTTCAGTTCATCATACTCGTCAAATACTCTGATAAAATGTGGATGCGCTTTCTTTGCTATAAACATCAGTGTTCCACCAAGAAGCGGGATTACGATCAGGAACAGAAGTGCAATCTTTACATTGATCAGCAGTGTCATGATCCAGGAAAGAAGAATCATGATCGGTGCTCTTGCCAGAAGACGGATACTCATCATATATGCCATCTGCACGTTTGTAATATCTGTTGTCATTCGTGTGACCAGACCTGATGTGGAGAAATGGTCAATGTTTTTGAAAGAAAAATCCTGCACCTTATAGAAAATATCATGGCGAAGATTTTTCGCATAACCAGCAGCCGCTACGGCTGCCATATTACCGGCCTGCACACCAAAAAACAATGCCAGCATCGCCATTGCAACAAGAATTATTCCGCGCTGTACAATATAACCAAGATCACCATTGGCTATTCCAACATCTATGATCTTTGCCATTTCCAGAGGAATGAGAACCTCCATCATGACCTCCAGAATTACGAGAAACGGCGCCAGCAATGACTGTTTCTTATATTCCCGGATGGATTTAAAAAGTGTCTTATTCATCTTTTCTGTCAGCCTCCTTATCTGTCTTTTTCTATTTCCGAATTTTCCTATTATACAAAATTTCGCCTTTGAAAGTCAATCGTTTTTTTGTGACTTTTTGGACACAATTCAGGCAAAAAAAATGCCCCTCACAGGGACATTTTTTCTTTTTCGTATACTTCTCTTACTTCGTCTGCTTTTGCACGATGCGGAAAACAGATATTTCCAAGCTGTCTTACCGGCATCACACCCATGAGTGAGTTTGTCACAAAACACTCCTCATAATACATCAGCTCATCCGGATAAATGATCGTTTCTGTCACCTGAAATCTTTCCATAATATATTCACGCAGGATACCCGGCAACAGGCCGCAGGAAAGCTGCGGTGTATAGATCATATTTTTACGTACAAAAAAGACATTGCAGACAGTTCCTTCACTGATCTGTCCTTTGGTGTTGATAAATATCTTTTCATTGATACCGGCTGCTGCGGCTGCTCTTTTTTCCAGAACACAGTCACCATAATTAAATGTCTTATGATAAACCAGTGGAGAAGTCTCGTTTCGTCTGACTTTGCTTAGATCCGTCATAAATCCTCTGGAATAGATTTCATCCATATATGGATTTTCTCTCATCTGAAAGAAGGTATTCTCAGCTGACATCACGATCTTAAGTGCTCCATGCATCTTCACCGACATTTCCTGTGTACTCAGATATTCTGCGATTTTTTCTTTTGTAAGTCCACGTTCTGCACAGGAACCCAATTTCAAAAAATCAGCTGATCCCTGCATTCTGTTCAGATGTTGTTCCAGAAGTAACGGTCTGCCTTGTTCCACTGCAACCGTTTCAAATACTCCCATTCCAAACAAAAATCCCTCATCCAGTCTAATATCCATATCTTTTTATCACTCCAGACTTTATTTCATAGCCTCCAGAACCGCTTTCGCTTTCTGAAGGGTCTCCTCATATTCAAATTCCAGATCTGATTCAGCAGTGATGCCACCGCCAACTCCCAGATAATACATTCCATCTTTGTGCAATGCTGTACGGATCACTATATTAAAATCACAGTCTCCATCTAATGTCAGGTAACCGATGGAACCTGTGTACAGATTTCTGCGGTTGTTCTCCAGTTCATCAATGATCTCCATCGCACGATATTTCGGAGCTCCTGTAATAGAACCGCCAGGAAACGTTGCTTCAAGCAGATCCATTATCGTTTTGTTTTCCTGAAGTACTCCCTCGATGTCAGAAACCAGATGAAATACTGTTGCATATTCTTCCACCGTAAAAAGTTCCGTCACTTTGACACTTCCAGGTTTGCACACGCGGTTCAGATCATTCCGCTCGAGATCAACGATCATAAGAAGTTCACTCTTATCCTTCTCTGAATTTTTGAGTTCATTTCTCATAAGGAGATCCTCTTCCAGAGTCTCACCTCTTTTTCGCGTTCCCTTGATCGGACGTGTATTCACATGTCCCTTCTTCATCTTAAGGAATCGCTCCGGTGATGCACAGACAATCTGAAAATCACCGTAATCCATATAGCCGCCAAATGGTGACGGATTGTTTTCTCTCAAATCATAAAAAACATCCAGTGGTTTTTTGTTGCTCTTTACCTCAAGCTGCTGCGTCATATTTGTGATATAGATATCACCTTCGATGATATATCGAATCATCTCATCAACAGCCTGTTTGTATTCTTCTTTTTTAAAATTTGGTGTTATTTCTATATTAAATGATCCGTCTGCGACCTGTTCTTTTTCTAATAATACTTCTGTCAGACGCTTTTCAACAGATTCGATCAGTTTCTCTGCATCTTCTGTAACTCCATTGGCCACCAGAAATGTTTTCTTCTCATGACAATCCTCTATGATATACATGTCATAAAAAACAAGTACTGCATCCGGAATCGTTACCAGATTTTCCTTATGAGATGGTATTTCCATTAATTTCCGCCCGTATTCATACGAAAAATATCCGATTGCCCCTGATAGCATTGAAAGCCCGCTTTTGTTCTGATCTTTATGCTCAGACAGATATTTTTTGAGATATTCCTCAAATGAGAGTTCCGATACCTTCTGCTCATTTATAAAAAATCCATGATCATCTTTTACTAATTTGAGATATGGCCGCATTCCTATGATTGAATATCTTCCAAGCCCGTTCACAAGAGATGAATCCAGAAATACACAGTCCTTTTCATCCGAAAAATATTTGAACAGTTCTGCTGCTGATCTGTGTGGAGTCAATTTTTTTATCACGCGGTTTATATTATACATCTATTTTTCCTCTCTGTCCATTTTTCGAAACATTTCTATAGATTTTTCTTATATATTTCATAGATTTTTTATTCATTTTTGTTGAATTTCTCTGCGATACAGCAGAAATTTTCTAACAACTCATGACCATATTCCGTCAGGACTGCTTCCGGATGAAACTGTACGCCATAAAGAGGGATTTCTCTGTGCGAGATTCCCATTACCGCTCCATCTTCAGCCACAGCATCTACCCGGTATTCTTCCGGAATACTGTCTTCTCTCACAACCAGTGAATGATACCTGGTTACTTTAAATTTCTCCGGCAGTCCTTCAAATAATCCCGTTCCATTATTTCGGATCCCTGTCACCTTTCCATGCATTGGACGGCTCCCTTTCTCTACAACAGCTCCACAGCAATGTCCCAACACCTGATGTCCCAGACAGACACCTAAGATCGGGATCTTTCCCTGAAACCATTTCACTGTTTCTACACATCGCACAGCATCCCATGGACGTTTCGGTCCGGGCGAAAGAATGATTCCTTCCGGCTGCATCTTTTCTATTTCTTCTATATTAATCTGATCACTTCTCCTGACCATGATCTCCCTTCCCAACTCCTCAAAATACGCTTTCAGATTGTAAACAAACGAATCATAATTATCGATCATCAAAAACATGTTTTTCCTCCCTCTCCGTGCAAAACACGTATAAAAAAAGAGACAACGCACGTGTGTATCCATACACACAGTCGTTATCCCTGTCGGTCCGTAATCTGTGAATCTTTATCGTTTTTTATATTTCTTTTTGAAAGATACCTCTATGCTATCATGTCTGCCAATTCTCGTCAATATATATTAGAAATGAATATTTTTTTCAACAAATTACCCCTTTTATATCGAATACATCTATGCTATACTGTACGGGAAATGAATGATATGCAAAATAGGATCATATGCGTCAAGTGTTCAGCGAATGGGGAGTTGTCGCCGAAACGAAAAGTCCGTCTTACGGTATATGATCCGCACCCGTTGCAACAATATAAGAGGATATCTCATATTGTGTAGGGATACGTTTTTCGACATACGTTCTATCACAATTGGAGATATCTTTTTCACTTTAACACACTATCAGCTCGACAAAAAAAAGACAATCTCCACAGTACACGATATCATGTTTAACAGGAGGTTGTTTTTTTAATGGTAGATAAACAGAAAGTAGAACAGGCAATCCGTCTCCTTCTTGAAGGAATCGGTGAAGACACAGAACGTGAAGGTCTCAAAGATACTCCGGACCGAATTGCACGTATGTGTATGGAAATTTATGGTGGACTGGATGAAGAAGCGGATCATCATCTTGCCAAACAGTTTGAAGTAGAAAATAACGAAATGGTACTGGAAAAAGATATTACTTTCTATTCTATGTGTGAACATCATCTGATGCCTTTTTATGGCAAAGCTCATGTAGCTTATATTCCAAATGGCAAAGTGACCGGACTCAGTAAACTTGCCCGTACTGTTGATGTCTATGCAAGAAGACCGCAAATTCAGGAACGCCTGACTGTACAGATTGCCGATGCACTGGAACGTACTCTGAATCCTAAGGGGATTATGGTAATGCTGGAAGCGGAACACACCTGCATGACCATGCGTGGAATCAAAAAACCAGGAAGTAAAACGATTACTACCGTTACCCGTGGTGATTTCAAGACAGACCGTGAACTTCAGAAACAGTTCCTCTCCATGGTAAAAGACTGATGCATACCGATATGACAAGAGTAAATGCTATCTGGCAGCATCCTCTCTATCAGCAAAATCTGAAAGATCTTATACACCTTGAAGCTGACCGTATCTTCTGCCGTCATACACCGGAACATTTTCTGGATGTCGCAAGACTTGCTTACATATTTGCACTGGAACGAGGACTTAACTGCTCCCGTGAACTTATCTACTGCACTGCACTTCTCCATGATATCGGTCGCGTCAGACAGTATATGGATGGTACCCCGCATGACGAAGCCGGTGTACAGATTGCTGAACAGATTTTATCTGATCTTGCTTTTTCTTCTGCAGAAAAAGAGCAGATTCTGACCGCGATCGGGGAACATCGTTCCTCAAAAGAGGAAACTTCTTCCCTGAGCCGGATTCTTTATGAAGCAGATAAAAAATCCCGTATGTGTTTTCTCTGTCCTGCAGAAAAAGAATGCTACTGGGATCTTTCAAAAAAAAATATGATGATTCAATATTAAAAGGAGAATCTTAGATCATGAAAATCGGAAATCGTGAATTTGATGTAAAAAACAGAACTTATATTATGGGCATCCTGAACGTGACCCCGGATTCTTTTTCTGATGGTGGCAAATGGAATACTATGGATCATGCTCTGATGCATGCAGAAGCTATGATCAAAGACGGTGCTGATATTCTGGATGTCGGCGGTGAATCCACACGTCCGGGGCATACTCCGGTCAGTGCAGAAGAAGAAGCAGCACGTGTCGTTCCGGTCATCGAAGCACTTCGCAAACGTTTTGATGTACCGATCTCTGTAGATACTTACAAGGGAAGTGTTGCAGATGCAGCTGTCCAGGCAGGTGCCGATCTGGTCAACGATGTCTGGGGGCTCAAATATGATCCGGACATGGCCGGTGTCATCGCCAAACATGATGTAGCCTGCTGTCTTATGCACAACAAAGCCAACACAGAATACAATAACTTTCTCATAGATATGCTTGCTGAAACACAGGAATGTGTCAATATTGCCCGAGGAGCCGGAATCAAAGACGAACGAATCATTCTTGATCCGGGCGTTGGTTTCGGCAAAACATATGAAATGAATCTGGAAACCATGAATCATCTGGAACTTTTTCAGCATCTCGGATTCCCGGTCCTGCTCGGAACCTCCCGTAAGTCCATGATTGGTCTTACTCTGGATCTTCCGGTTGATCAGCGTGTAGAAGGCACTGTTGCCACTTCTGTCATCGGTGTCATGAAAGGCTGTGCTTTTGTCCGCGTACATGATATCAAAGAAAACAAACGTGCTATCCTTATGACTGAAGCAATTCTTGGAAGGAATATAAAATAAATGGATAAGATTGAGATCAAAAACCTGGAGATTTTTGCAAACCATGGAGTTTTCCCGGAGGAAAATGTTCTCGGCCAGAAATTCGTTATTTCTGCCACTCTTTACACGGATACCCGAAAAGCAGGTCTGACCGATGAACTGACTGCTTCTATTCATTATGGAGAAGTCAGCCATATGATCACCAAATTCACAAAAGAGCATACTTATAAACTTCTGGAGGCACTTGCAGAAAATCTCTGCCAAATGCTGCTTCAAGAGCTTCCGCTTCTCAAAATGATCACTCTGCGTGTTGAAAAGCCATGGGCTCCGGTCGCTCTCCCACTCGAAACGGTTGCTGTGGAGATCACCCGCGGATGGCATACTGCCTATGTAGCCTTTGGTTCCAACCTTGGGGACAAAAAGAAGTTCCTGGATGATGGCATTCAGGGACTCCGTACTACTCCTTCCTGTGAAGTAGAAGCTGTATCTGAATATTTAGTTACAGAACCTTATGGTGGTGTGGAACAGGATGAATTTCTGAATGGTGTTCTGAAGCTCCGTACACTGCTCACCCCGGAAGAACTTCTGGACCGTCTTCACGAACTGGAGGCGGCCGCAAACAGAGAACGTATCATTCACTGGGGACCGCGTACTCTTGATCTGGATATTCTGTTCTATGATAATGAGATCATAGACACTCCGGATCTTCATATTCCACATATTGATATGGAAAATCGTGATTTTGTCCTGAAGCCAATGGATGAGATTGCTCCTTATTACAGACATCCTGTATTAAACAAGACCATTCATCAGCTTCTTAATGAACTCCTTGCAAAAGATAATCAGTAACTTTTCATTCAAAAAAACTTCTGAGTCCCGGGATCATACTCCCAGGCTCAGAAGTTTTTTTACTTCTTCAAGACGTTCATAAAATTGCTCATAAAAATCTCTGTTTTCTTCATATGATTTTGTATAAAAACGGCTGAGCACATACATATTCAGGTTTTTGATCAGATCCGCATCTTCCGTCTGGTAAAACACTTCCTGTACATCCAGAAGAAACTGATGCCAATCCCATACAAATTTTTCGTATTGTCTGAGGTCCGGTGTGTCGATCCATTTTTTTACCTTGATCTTGGAACGGTTTTTCTTTGCACATTCATGGATCTGAATGATATATTTAAATCCATCTTCCGTATAATATCTTCCCAGTGGAAACAACCGGCAGAATCCAGGACGAATCTCATGTATGGAGCATCTGCCTTCCTTATTCAGGAAAACACATTTTTCTTCTGTTCCACACATTGCCAGATGTGGCAGAACATTGCCATCAGAAATCCCAAGTTCAAGCACACTCCCAATCAGTTCTTCCGGTATTTTCCGGAGACCTCTGCTCAATCGACAAACATCATACGGATCCAGAAGGACAGAATCTCCCATCCCTGTACAGCAGTCATGACAGCCTTTGCAGTCCTGACAATCTGCTTTGACCATATCATTCGCATCATATAATCTTCCATCTGAAATTTCTTCCAGTGTCACTTCTCTTCTCATAGATTTTCCTCTTTTTACTTATAGTATTTATGCCCTTGCTATTTCTTATGATACAGGACTATAATAGGGAATGTCAATCTGTTGCTGCCAATAATAACCAACAGCAACACAATAATATAATAAAAAACGGAGGAAACCTAAAAATGCGATCTCTCGCAATCTATCTGAAAAATCACAGGAAAGAAAGCATTCTTGCCCCTTTCTTCAAATTTCTGGAAGTTGTGTTTGATCTGCTTGTCCCGGTAGTCATTGCGCAGATCATTGATGTAGGTATCACTGGAAATGATCGCCCGTATATCATCGAGCGATTTTTTATTCTGGTACTCATGGCAGCTGCCGGACTCGCAGTCAGCATCACCGCCCAGTTTTTTGCAGCTAAGGCCAGTGTAGGATTTGCCACAGAACTGAGACAGGCCGTTTACGACCATGTGCAGAAGCTTTCTTACACAGAACTTGATACTCTTGGAACAGATACTCTGATCACTCGTCTTACAGATGATATCAATCAGGTACAGAACGGTGTAAATATGGGCCTGCGCCTTCTTCTTCGAAGTCCTTTTATTGTATTGGGTTCCATGGTCATGGCCTTTACGATCAACACACGTTGTGCATTGATCTTTGTTGTTGCTATTCCGGTGCTTTTCCTGGTTGTATTTGTGATCATGTACCTGAGTATTCCGCTTTTTGGCAAGGTACAGGCACGTCTGGACGCAGTTACAGGACTAACCCGTGAAAACCTGACCGGTGTACGTGTCATCCGCGCTTTTTGTCGCGAAGAAGAAGCCGTCCGTGAATTTGATGCCAGCAATGCTCAGCTTACAAAGCTGAACGAATTTGTCGGAAAGCTGTCTGCTCTTCTAAATCCGGTAACTTATATACTGATCAATATCGCAACAGTCATTCTGATCAATAATGCAGGACTCCAGGTCAATCTCGGAAATATGCAGCAGGGACAGGTCGTTGCTCTTTATAACTATATGGCTCAGATGATCGTTGAACTCATTAAACTTGCTTCTCTGATCATTACACTAAACAAATCTGCCGCATGTGCAAACCGTGTTGCCGATATTCTCAAAGTAAAATCTTCCATGAATCATCCGGTTTCTACTGCCTCCACTGCAGTTTGCGGCGAAAACGCAGTCGAATTCCATGATGTTACTTTTACTTATGCAGAATCAGGCGCACCCAGCCTTTCCAATATCAGCTTTTCTGTCAAAAGAGGCCAGACTGTTGGAATCATCGGAGGTACCGGAAGCGGTAAATCCACCCTGGTCAACCTGATTGCCCGTTTTTATGATGCGACTAGCGGAACTATACAGATAGACGGGCAAAATATCCAGAACTACAGCCAGCATGACCTTCGTGAAAAGATCGGTGTTGTTCCACAACGCGCTGTACTTTTTAAAGGATCCATCCGCGAAAACATGAAATGGGGACGTGAAAATGCGACAGATGAAGAAATCTGGGATGCACTCACGACCGCACAGGCTCGTGAAATTGTAGAAAACAAAAATGGACAGCTTGATTTCAAATTGGAACAGAATGGACGAAATCTTTCCGGCGGTCAGCGTCAGCGTCTTACTATCGCACGTGCCGTTGTAAAGAAACCGGAATTTCTGATTCTTGACGACAGTGCCAGTGCTCTGGATTTTGCAACAGATGCTGCACTTCGCAGATCTCTCCATCAGCTCAGTGGAAATGTTACCACCTTCCTGGTGTCCCAGCGTGCTGCAAGTATCCGTCAGGCAGATCTGATCCTTGTTCTGGATGACGGTGAGCTTGTTGGAAAAGGCATTCACGATGACCTTATCCGCACCTGCGATACGTACCGCGAAATCTATTTCTCCCAGTTCCCGGAAGAACGTGAAAAATACAATACATCAAATACAGCCGTATCCGTTAATGCTTCGGAGGTGACCTTATGAGCAAACAGAACAAACAGCAGACAAATACGACCAGCATGGAAACCCTCTGGAAAGTACTCCGCTTTATCGGAAAATACCGTTTTCTTCTGGTTCTGAGCATTATTCTGGCAGCTGTATCTGTCATCCTGCAGTTATATGTACCAGTACTTTTCGGTAATGCGATTGACCAGGTAGTTGCCAAACGTGAAGTTAATTTCCGTATGATGTGGTATTATCTCAGCCGGATTCTTGTGATGATCATCGTTTCCAGTGTTGCTACCTGGATCATGAATATCATTAACAACCGTATGACCTTCCGTACGGTACAGGATATCCGTGCAAAAGCGATCCGTCATATTCAGGAACTTCCACTCTCCTATCTGGACAGCCACAGCACCGGTGATATCATAAGCCGCGTCATTGCTGATACCGATATTCTTTCGGATGGTCTTCTGCTTGGATTCACACAGCTTTTCTCAGGAATCGTTACGATCATCGGAACTCTGCTTTTCATGTTTTCTAAGAATATCTGGATCACTTTGATGGTCATTGTTCTGACTCCGCTCAGTTTCTTTGTTGCAAAATTTATTTCCTCACGTTCCTTCCATATGTTCCGGAAGCAGAGTGATGCACGTGGCCGTCAGACCGCACTTATCGAAGAAATGATTGGAAATCAGAAGATCGTACAGGCCTTCGGATACGAAGATAAATCATCTGGACGTTTTGCCCTGATCAATGAAGAATTAAAAGAATGCAGTCAGAAAGCGGTCTTTTACAGTAGCCTGACCAACCCGTCCACACGTTTTGTCAATAATGTCATTTATGCAGGTGTTGCCCTGGCCGGTGCTTTCATGATTCCTGGCGGCTCCCTAACTGTTGGTGGTCTGTCCGTACTTCTTGCTTATGCAAATCAGTACATGAAACCATTCAATGATATCAGTTCTGTCATCACAGAGCTTCAGAATGCACTTGCATGCGCGGCCAGAATCTTTGCTCTTCTGGAAGAAGAACCGGAAAGTGCTGATTCCAAGGACACCATCACTGATGTCAGAGGTGAAGTCAACATCGATAACGTTTGTTTCCGCTACGTTCCGGACAAAAAACTGATTGAAAATTTCAACCTGCATGCAGAACCAGGCAAGCGTATCGCAATCGTCGGACCAACTGGCTGTGGAAAAACAACCTTTATCAACCTGCTGATGCGATTCTATGATGTGACCAGCGGTACAATCTCGATTGATGGTCACCCGATCAATGAAATTTCCCGTCATTCTCTGCGTAGCAGCTTTGGCATGGTGCTTCAGGACACCTGGATCAAAAACGGCACTGTCCGCGAAAATCTCAACATCGGTAAGCCAGATGCAACCGATGAAGAAATTATCGAAGCAGCCAGACATTCTCACAGCTGGGAATTTATCCGCCGTCTTCCAAATGGCCTGGACACACGCTTAAAAGAAGACAGTCTGAGCCAGGGTGAAAAACAGCTTCTTTGTATCACCCGTGTCATGCTCTGTCTGCCTCCAATGCTGATACTGGATGAAGCCACTTCCAGTATCGATACCCGAACTGAACTGATGGTTCAGGAAGCTTTTGACCGTCTTATGGAGGGACGTACAAGCTTTATCGTAGCGCATCGTCTTTCTACGATTCGAAATGCAGATGAGATTCTTGTCATGAAAGCCGGAAGTATCGTCGAACAGGGATCGCATGATGAACTTATGGCAAAGGGCGGATTCTATCAAAATCTGTACAACAGTCAGTTTGTCAAAGTAGCTGAATAATATTCTCTCAAACATAAAAATCCGTCGAAACAGTTTTATGAATTTTCATACATTCTGTATCGACGGATTTTTTTATTTACAAGTATCTTCTTTTCTGAAGATCAGTTCTGCTTCTGTGCAGCCAGATATTCCTCAGTCAGTGCTACTGCATCACGAATACAATCCGGACAACTGCGAAGTACTTTTCCTGTTTCCACACCTTTCAGTTCCCTGCAAAGATAAGAGCCATTCTGTTCCTGGAACTTCTTTACATATTCTTTTACCTTTCTGTAGGTATCACCTTTTGTCAGTCTGCCTTTTTCCGAATCTCCAACGCTGTTTTCCAGTCCGATGATCATCATCATTCCTGAAAGTGCTCCACATACTTCCATCATTCCCATTCCAAGTCCGAAGCCTTCTGCGATCCGGAACATCTCTTCTTCCGCTACACCAAATTCCTGACAAAACGAACAGGCAACTGCCTGTGCACAGTTATATCCCTTATCATGAAATGCAATTGCCATATCTGCTTTTGTACTCATTTTCTTTCCTCCTGCATACTTTATACTTTCGTTTGTTTTTTATCATAACAGAAATATTACAATATATCTACATTTTTTATAACAACATACTGTTTATTATATTGAATAATATTTTTATAAATGGTATAATTATTTTTAATCATATAGTTAAAGGACATATTCTTATGGGCATAACAAATGTGCTGTACAATCGATCGGAATTTCTTGAAAAAGCTCAAGAATTCCTTGATGCATGCGAATCATCTGGCTGGTGTATCATTTCCATCGACATCGAACGTTTTAAATTATTTAATAACTGGTACGGACAGGAAGCAGGGGATATTCTGCTTCAGAATATCAGTCAGTACCTGCTTCGTGTACAGCAGATGAAAGGATATCTGGCTGGCTATTTCGGTGGAGATCATTTCTTTATGTATATTCCTGATGACGAGCAACTGATCAATCTGATCTACAAAACAATTCGCAGTTATATTGGCATCCACAGTCAGAACGAGGGGTTTCTTCCAATCATCGGTATCTACCCCATTACAGAGAAGCATCCGGATACAGCGACCATGTGTAACAATGCACAGCTCGCTGCTTCCGAGATCAAGGGAAATTTTAATAAACGGATCTGTTATTTCACAAATGAGATCATTGATCAGCTGGAAAAAGAACAACAGATGCTCCACGACGTAAAAGTCGGTCTGGAAAACAAAGAATTTACTTTCTATCTGCAGCCCAAATGCAACAGTATCACTGGTGCAATCGTCAGTATGGAAGCTCTCTCCCGCTGGATCAGTCCTTCCCGTGGTTTTGTTTCTCCAGGAGAATTTATTCCATTTCTCGAGAATAACGGTATGATCACTGCACTGGATACTTATATCTGGGATGCAGTCTGCCAGACTCTGGCCTATTGGAAAAAAGATCATCTTTATGTTGTTCCTATCTCCATCAATGTCTCTGTAGCTGACATTGAAACGATCAATGTTCCTGAATTTCTTCAGGATCTTATCATAAAATATGGACTGACACCCGAAATGCTCCTTGTGGAGATTACTGAGACTGCATTTTCCGAAAATAATATCATTGTAAGAAAAACGATTGATCAGCTTCATCAGTATGGTTTCTGTATTCTTATGGATGATTTTGGAAGTGGTTACTCTTCTCTTAATATGCTCAAGGATGCCAATGTCGATATTTTGAAACTTGATATGAAATTTATTGAAATGAATCCAGAAAACCGCCAGAAAGGTATTCAGATCATTAATTCTGTTGTTAACATGGCACACAAACTGGAGCTTCCTATTATTGCAGAAGGTGTGGAAACTCCGGAGCAGATTGAGATGCTTCATTCCATGAACTGTGTTTATGCGCAGGGATACTTTTTCTTCAAACCAATGCCAGTCGCAGATGCCGAGGACCTTCTCAGTAATGTTCCTCATGAACACTATAATCATGCCCACAAAGCTGTTTCAGATGATACTACTGTGACAGAACCAAAATCATCCGTAGAACTTCTTCATGAAACAACGGTTACACATTCCATTTTTAAGATCCTTGCGGAAAATTTCCTGCTTCTTGCAAGACTGAATCTCAGCAATGCAGAATACGAAATCCTCAAAAGAGATTATCGGCTTCATGGCAAGGAACTTGAACTGGAGCATAATTTTGAATTATACAATCGTCGTATTCTCAACGAAAACCTGATTCATCCCGACGACGTAGAATTATACCGTTCAAGAATCACACTCTCTTCACTGCAGGACATTTTCTTTGGTGGCCATAAACAGCTCACCTATCAGTTCCGCCGTTGTTTGGACAATGATTATATCTCTACGACTATGGAATTTCTCGCCGGCAACAAATGTGATGCACAGAATCCATGGATTGTTGTTATCATTCGCGAAAAAACAGTCTGAGACGACATTATCTGAAAACCTGTCCGATTTTTTGTGCATTTGTCTGTACAATTAGAATTGTATCTTGACAGTCCGCGGTAAAAAGTGCTATTTTAACCTTGAAATTTTAAAAATCATATGACGAGGTGCAAAGACATGCAGGAATTAAAACCTATTAAAGAAGGTAAAGTACGTGAGATCTATGATAACGGAGACAGTTTGATCATGGTAGCAACTGACCGTATCAGCTGTTTCGATGTCATTCTGAACAACGTGGTAACTAAGAAGGGAACTGTCCTTACTCAGATGTCCAGATTCTGGTTTGACATGACAAAAGATATTCTTCCAAATCACATGATCTCTACAGATGTAAAAGACATGCCTGAATTTTTCCAGCAAGAGAAATATACCGGAAAATCTATGATGTGCCGCAAACTGAACATGCTTCCAATTGAATGTATCGTTCGTGGTTATATTACAGGCAGCGGATGGAAGAGCTATCAGGAAAATGGCACTGTCTGCGGAATCACTCTTCCTGAAGGCTTAAAAGAATCCGACAAGCTTCCTGAGCCTATTTACACCCCGTCAACCAAAGCCGAGATTGGTGATCATGATGAAAATATCTCTTTTGAGCAGAGTATTGACCATCTCGAAAAATATTTCCCTGGCAGAGGACGCGAACTTGCAGAAAAACTTCGCGATAATACGATTGCTCTTTACAAAAAATGCGCTGAATATGCATTAAGTAAAGGCATTATCATTGCAGATACCAAATTTGAATTCGGCCTGGATGAAGACGGTAATATGGTAATCGGTGATGAAATGCTGACACCTGACAGCTCCCGTTTCTGGCCGGCAGAAGGATATGAACCAGGCCATGGACAGCCTTCTTTCGACAAACAGTTTGCACGTGACTGGCTGACTTCTCATCCTGGAAACGACTGGACACTACCACAGGAAATCGTAGACAAAACTATCGAAAAATATCTGCAGGCATACAAAATGCTTACAGGCAAAGATCTCGACTAATACAACTTAAAGGAGTGAATTTTACGAGTGGATGCAAGTGACACTTACCAGCTAATTATTCTGATCATATTACTGGCGTTATCCGCATTTTTTTCATCAAATGAAACTGCTCTTATGGCAGTCAACAAAATAAGGCTGCGCGCCCTTGCCGATGAAGGCAACAAACGTGCTGCAAAGGTTCTGGACATTGTTGAGAATCATACCCCCAAAATGCTCAGCGCTATTCTGATTGGAAATAACCTTGTTAATATCACCGCCTCCTCTCTTGCCACTTCACTGGCATACAGTTTTGGCGGATACATGGTGAGTATTGCCACAGCTGCCCTTACTGTAGCCATCCTTATATTTGGTGAAATCACACCTAAGAATTATGCTACATTGAATGCAGAAAAAATCACCCTGCGCTACATTCCTATTCTTAGTTTTTTTATGATGATCATGACTCCATTTATTTTTATTATCAATATGGTGTCACGTGTATTCATGAAATTGCTTCGTGTGGATCCGGATGCTGCTAATAAGGCTATGACAGAAGAAGAACTTCGTACGATCGTAGATGTCAGCCATGAAGATGGTGTTATCGAATCTGACGAAAAGAAAATGATCTACAATGTATTCGATCTGGGAGATGCAGATGCCAAAGATATTATGGTTCCAAGAGTCAATGTATCTTTTGCGGATGTTGATTCTACTTATGATGAACTGATTGATATTTTCCGTGAGGATCGTTTTACGCGTCTTCCTGTCTATGAAAATACACAAGACAATATCGTTGGTATCATCAACATGAAGGATCTTCTTTTGTATGATTCAACCAAGCCTTTTAATATCCGTGATTATCTCCGCAAGCCACATTTTACTTATGAATACAAGGATATTTCTGAACTTCTGGTCGAAATGCGTGAATCTACTTTCAACATCGCCATTGTTCTTGATGAATATGGTGAAATGACCGGACTTATCACCCTGGAGGACATTCTCGAAGAAATCGTTGGAGAAATTCATGATGAATACGATGAAAGCGAAAATGAACTGATCAAAAAGCTTTCCGACCGTGAATATATCGTAGAAGGATCCATGAGTCTTGATGACGTAAATGATCATCTCGGCACTCATCTTGATTCTGAAGATTACGATTCTCTGGGTGGTCTCATCATTGAACATCTGGATCGTCTTCCGGTCGCAGGTGACCAGGTTATTACAGATGATCATATCCGCCTGGTAGTTGAGAAGCTGGATAAAAACCGCATTGAAAGTGTACGTGTGATTCTTCCTGAAGCAACTGAGGAAACAGAATCCGGTGATTCTGAGTCTTCAAAAGAAGCATAAAAAAGAAGTACTGTTTTGATTTCTTCAGAACAGTGCTTCCTTTTTTATTTTATCAGCATTTGTGTTTTATGCTTCTTTGCTTCATACAGTCGTTCATCTGCCCTGGACAATGTATCTTCCGTGGAAATTTTTTTATCCCTGCACATTACAAAAATACCTGCCGATACAGTCACATAATAAGCGTTTTCACGATCTCCATCCATGCTTCCTTCAGCCGCTCCAGTGAATATCCTGCATTGGCAGGACTCGTTGACGGAAGTTTCTGTGCTTTGATTCCATTCACCGGGTAAATGTATTTATCATACAATTCAAAAGCTTTTCCACCATTTGTATAAATTGCCCGGATATCTGCCGTCGCAAGAATTTCCGACAGATCATTCGGAATCACCTCATGAATACTGGCATCTGAAGAGCCTTCAATCTCACAGCTCTGAATCACATCCCATACAGCAATATGATTCGCCAGAAGCATCTCCTTCTTCTCCTCAATTGTCTGAGGCACTTCATATCCCAGAATCCCGGCAAGTACTTTCCAAAAACGGTTTTGCTTATGGCCATAAAAAAATTGCTGTTCTCTCGATTTTACAGATGGAAAACTCCCCAGTATCAGGATACGGGAATTCTTGTCATATATGGGTGCTATTGTGTGTTTTATCATAATAACCTCTTTCTCCGCTCACATTAGAACCATTTTACTGCCATTAGTAAAGTGATCTATTCCTCTCGAAGTTCTGCATTCTTATTTTGCCTACATTATAAATATCTGTGTTCTTTTAGTCAATCCGATTATGTCATGTTATATTTTTTACTTCACTTCCTGGTTCCACTCCACACCATTTGTATCTGTCCATGTGTCTTTTCCATC
>ENA-OOWV01001149-OOWV01001149.1-human-gut-metagenome-genome-assembly--contig:-NODE-1149-length-18169-cov-1.986530_pt1 | contig 18169 bp, 14 predicted proteins | sample MGYA00241584_ERZ501337 | MGnify/ENA primary metagenome ERZ501337 (study PRJEB25962, sample SAMEA2042744) | human gut metagenome | biome: human gut; feature: human-associated habitat; material: faeces... | reverse complement strand
GGAGATACTGGATGGCAGAACAACGGTTATGGCAGGACCTTCCGGTGTTGGCAAGTCCTCTATGACTAATGCTATGTATCCGGATGCAGAGATGGCAACCGGGGCTGTCAGCGAGAAGATTAAGCGCGGACGGCATACGACAAGACATTCGGAATTATTTTCCATAGGGAACGATACGTATCTCATGGATACACCGGGCTTCAGTACGCTCTATCTGGAAGGATGGGAGAAGGAAGATCTGAAGTATTATTATCCGGAATTTGAAGCTTATTTTGAACATTGCCGTTTTAATGGATGCAATCATTTAAGTGAACCGGATTGTGCGGTCAAAGAAGCGGTTGCAGCTGGTGAGATCAGCAGCGAACGCTATGAGAATTATAAGTTATTTTATGAAGAACTGGCGAGTCAGAGGAGGTACTGATTATGTACGAATTAAAGTTATCACCGTCGATTTTATCAGCGGATTTTGGCAGATTAGGAGAAGATATCAAAACAGCCGATCAGGCTGGCGCGGATTACATCCACATTGATGTCATGGATGGTGCCTTTGTACCGAATATTTCTTTTGGTATTCCTGTTATCAAGAGCATCCGTAAGTGCAGCGATAAGGTGTTTGATGTGCACCTGATGATCGAGCATCCGGACCAGCTGATCCCGGAATTTGCCAAGGCCGGTGCAGATATTATTGTTGTTCATGCGGAAGCCTGCAAGCATCTTCACAGAACCATTCAGTTGATCCACAGTCTTGGGGTAAAAGCCGGTGTCGCTTTGAATCCGGCAACACCTTTGTCGGTACTTGATTATGTACTTGAAGATCTGGACATGATTCTGCTGATGACAGTGAATCCGGGATTTGGCGGACAGAAATATATTCCGTACACCACACAGAAAATCCGTGATCTGAAAAAGATGATGGAAGAGAAACATTGTCAGGCTGATATCGAAGTAGACGGAGGTGTATCACTGAACAATGTGCAGGAAGTGCTGGATGCCGGAGCAAATATTATTGTTGCAGGAACCGCAGTGTTTAAAGGTGATATCAGGGAAAATGTGGAGAGTTTCCTGAATATTATGGAAAAATAATAGTTCGTTTGAGAGACCGTTGCGGTTGCTTGTGATCGAGAAGTTTCTAATGATGGGAGAGGCGAAGCGATATGAATACGTTGATTGTGACAGGTGGAAGTATTGATTATAAGTTTGCATGCGAGTATTTAAAAAAGTATACATGGGATTACGTTGTATGTGCGGATGCAGGTATGAAATTCTGTCATACAGCCGGAATACAGCCAGATCTGATCCTTGGAGATTTCGATTCTGTGGATGATGCATCCTATACTTATTTTAAGAAAACGTGTCCGGAGCGGATGGAACAATTTCCAACACATAAGGACGAGACAGATACGGAGCTGGCGTTGCTTCGTGCAATTGCGGCTGGAGCAGATGCAGTTACAATGATCGGAGCTACCGGAACCCGTATAGATCATCTGCTGGGAAATATCCAGATGCTGAAGCTGGCGTTGGACAGAGGCGTTTCCTGCCAGATTGTAGATGCCCACAACCGGATTCGGATGGTGGATGGGCAGATAATGTTGCAAAAATCTGATCAGTTTGGAAAGTTCGTGTCACTGATCCCTTTTACTCCGGAAGTTACAGGTATTACATTAAAGGGATTTGCTTATGAGGTGGAGAATTTTACACTGGTGAGTGGGATTGCCCGTGGTGTGAGCAATGAACTGGAAGCGGAGACTGCGAGTATTACCTGTCAGAACGGTATTTTGCTTGTAATCGAGTCAAGGGACTAGTACAGTGTTTTCGAAATGAACGATGTACCGGTAATTATAATGACAGAATCAAGTCGAACGCATGTGAGACTTGGTGCGTGATTCTGGTCAGCGAAAGCTGACATATTCTTTTCAGAATCACTGCACATCCACGCGGAGCGTTTATCTCAGTCGGAGATTGTACTCCCACTGAGAAAGACTTGTTTTTACTCACCACTTGCAGAAGTGGGAGTCTTCTCGACTGAGATAAAAATCCCTGTGTAAAAGCGAAGATTATATTCGCAGCAAAATAAGGGATGAATAAAGCTTTGTATGAAAGAAAACTTTGAAATCATTGTAAAAAAAGGAGAACATGAATGCTGGAAATCAAAGAGTATGTGAAGGCAGAAAGTCTGGAACAGGCATTTGAACTGAATCAGAAGCGCACCAATCAGATCATTGGTGGAATGCTCTGGATGAAAATGGGAGATCACAGAATACAGACTGCGATAGATCTGTCGGGTCTTGGTCTTGATACGATCGAGGAAGATGAGACACAGTTTTCCATCGGGTGTATGACATCCTTACGACAGCTGGAGTTACATGAAGGACTGAATCAGTGGAGCGACGGAGCAGTGCGTGAGAGTGTACGTCATATTGTAGGTGTACAGTTTCGAAATCTGGCCACTGTGGGAGGAAGTATTTTCGGAAGATTTGGTTTTTCGGATGTACTGACCTGCTTCCTGGCAATGGATACCTATGTGGAACTGCATCACAGTGGAATTCTGTCTCTGGCAGATTTTGTGAATCTTCCAAGAGATAATGATGTACTGATTCGCCTGATCGTAAAAAAGACACCGGGTAAATGTGTTTATCTGTCCCAGAGAAATACAAAAACAGATTTTCCAGTATTAACCTGTGCTGTCTGTCGGGATGAAAGAGGAATCAGAGTCGCTGTAGGTGCGAGACCACAGAAAGCGATGCTGCTGACGTTATCAGAGACACAGAATGCAGATCTTGCACAGAATCGTGCAGATGCAGCTGCAAAAATCGCAGACGAACTTGCGGCTCAGATTCCAACGCAGGATAATATGCGTGCCAGTGCTGCATATCGGACACATCTTGCCAAGGTGCTGATCCGTCGTGCGCTGCTGACCGTGACAGAGGAGGTGCAGTAAGATGGTTGTGACAATTACATTAAATGGAAAAAAAGTGGAAGCACTTGTAAAACCGGATACATTACTTATTGACTTTGTGCGTGACCATGGTTGTTACAGTGTAAAGCGTGGCTGTGAGACATCTAACTGTGGACTTTGTACTGTATTCGTAAATGATAAACCGGTACTTTCCTGTTCCATGCTGGTGGCACGGGTAAACGGATGTAAAGTAGATACTTTAGAAGGACTTCAGAAAGAGGCCGAAGAATTTGGTGCATTTATTGCAGATCAGGGGGCAGAGCAGTGTGGGTTCTGCAATCCGGGAATGATTATGAATGCCATTGCATTATTCCGGGAAAATCCGGATCCTTCTGATGAAGAAATCAAAGAATATTTAGCAGGAAATCTTTGCAGATGTTCCGGATATGAAGGACAGATGCGTGGAATCAAAGCTTTTCTGGAATACAAAAAGAATGGAGGCAGCAGATGAAAGCAGTAAATCAGCCAATTCGAAAAAAAGATGCCATGGCGCTGGTGACAGGAAAACCGGTTTTTATGGACGATCTGGTTCCGAAGGACTGTCTGATCGTCAAATTACTGCGCAGTCCCCATGCCAATGCAATCATAAAAGAAATCAATAAGACTGCAGCGGAAAAAGTACCGGGAATCGAAGCAATCTATACCTGGGAAGATGTTCCGCAGCAGCGTTTTACCACAGCGGGACAGACCTATCCGGAAGCGACACCTTATGATCGTCTGATCCTGGACCGGCATGTACGTTTTGTGGGTGATCCGGTGGCGATCATTGCCGGTGAGGATGAAGCCTGCGTGGAAAAAGCCATGCGTCTGATCAAAGTGAAATATGAAGTGCTTCCGGCAATTCTGGATTTTCATGTGGCAAAAGATAATGAAATTCTGATTCATCCGGAGGATAACTGGAGATCACTCTGTCCGGTTGGCGCGGACAATAAACGGAATCTCTGCGCCACAGCCAGATCGGAAGAAGGCGATGTGGACGGTGTGATGGCAGAATGTGATACCATTGTGGAGCATACTTATCATACTGTCGCAGATCAGCAGGCGATGATGGAGACATTCCGTACTTACTGTTCTGTGGATGCCTATGGCAGACTGAATATTTTCAGTTCCACACAGATTGTATTCCATGTGCGAAGAATTGTATCAAATGCTCTTGGTATTCCGAAGTCTCAGATCCGTGTGTCAAAACCGCGTGTGGGCGGTGGGTTTGGAGCAAAACAGACTGCAGTTTCTGAAGTGTATCCGGCATTTGTAACCTGGATGACAAAGAAACCGTCCAAAATCATTTTTACCAGAGAGGAATCCCAGATTGCATCCTCTCCCCGGCATGAGATGGAAGTGCATGTAAAAGTAGGTGCAATGAAGGACGGAACCATTCGTGCGATTGATATGTATACACTGTCAAATACCGGTGCTTACGGTGAGCATGGACCGACAACGGTAGGATTAAGCGGACACAAATCCATTCCGCTTTATGCAAAAGCAGAGGCATTCCGTTTTGATTACGATGTTGTGTATACCAATGTAATGTCTGCAGGAGCATATCGTGGATATGGTGCGACACAGGGTCAGTTTGCACTCGAATCAGCGGTAAACGAACTGGCGCAGAAACTGCATATGGATCCGGTGAAGCTGCGTGAGATAAATATGGTGCGGGAAGGCGATATCATGCCTGCTTATTATGGTGAGCCAAACAACAGTTGTGCGCTGGATCGTTGTCTGGAACGCGCGGCAGAGATGATCGGGTGGAAAGAGAAGTTCCCTTGCCGGGATATGGGCAACGGAAAAGTGCGAGGCGTCGGTATGGCCATGTCCATGCAGGGATCCGGTATTTCCAATGTGGATGTAGGATCTGCGACCATTAAGCTGAACGAAGATGGAACATATCTGCTCTCTATCGGTGCTGCTGATATGGGAACCGGATGTGATACGACACTGGCGCAGGTGGCAGCGGAATGTCTGGAATGTGATACGGACAGGATCGCAGTATCCGGTGCAGATACCGATACTTCACCTTACGATTCCGGATCTTACGCATCCAGTACGGCATACGTTACCGGTAAAGCCGTGGAAAAGACTGCACTTCATCTGATCGAAGAGATGAAGCAGACAGCTGCTCAGATGTTGGAGTGCAACGTGGACGATACACGTTTTGAAGGAGACCATGTAAGCTGTATTTCCACAGGAAAAACCGTGACAACAGCGGAAATCGGTGTGCATTCCATGTGTGCCAATAACCATGCACTTCAGGTAACGGAGAGCCATTATTCTCCGGTTTCTCCGCCACCGTTTATGGTCGGAATGGCAGAAGTGGAAATTGATAAAGAAACCGGTGAACTGGAACTGATCGATTATGTGGCTGTAGTTGACTGCGGTACTCCGCTGAACCCGAATCTGGCAAGAGTTCAGGTAGAAGGCGGTCTCGGACAGGGTATCGGCATGGCATTGTATGAGAATGTACAGTATACGGACTACGGAAGAATGATGAACAATTCTCTGATGCAGTATAAGATTCCAGCTCGTGTGGATGTGTGCAGACTCCGGGTTGAGTTCGAGAGCAGTTATGAACAGTCCGGCCCGTTTGGCGCAAAATCCATCGGAGAGATTGTTATCAACACACCATCTCCGGCATTGGCACATGCGGTTGCCAATGCAACAGGTATCTGGGTGCGTGAACTTCCGATCACACCGGAGAAAATTGCAATGGGTACACCGGAAGAATAGGAAAAAGAAGTAAAAATCAGTGCATTTCCTTATAAAAAAGGAAAAGAATGTGAAAAAGACTGGTAAAAATCACGTTCAGCACTACCAAAATGCCTTAAAACTTGGTACAATAAGTTTTAAGGCATTCTTTTACTTCTTCAAAGCAAAAGAATACTCCGTAAGGATTGCAGAACTGAACAGCGGAAAATATCAGTTTTGCAGATGTTCAGTTCGCAGCAAGATTTGCAGACAAATCTTGAATATATCAGAGAGGCAGGTGTGGCACATATGATGACCGTGTATAAAACGGACAACCGTGTCCTTCATGAAGTAGAAGAGATGGATCCGGGAGTCTGGATTATGATGACAAATCCAACCATGGAGGAGAGTCAGGAAGTCGCGGAAAAATATGATATTGATATGGTAGATGTCCGTGCCGCACTGGATGAGGAAGAGAGTTCCCGTATTGAACTTGAGGATGGTTATACACTGATTCTGGTGGATATTCCGGCGATGGAGATCCGTCATGAATCCAAGAACTATACCACAATCCCGCTGGGTATCCTTCTGACACAGGAATGTATTATCACAGTGTGCACCGAGGAGACACCGATCCTGCAGCATTTTATTGAACGCAGAGTGCGTGAATTTTCCACAAAGAAAAAAATGCGTTTTGTATATCAGATTCTGTTCCGTACTTCAGCAATGTATCAGAGTACACTGCGTATCATTGATAAAAAGAGAACGGATATTGAGGAAAATATCGGCGGAAATACCGAGGATGAAGATCTTGTAAACTTGCATGAACTGGAATCGACCCTGGTATATTTTGCCACATCCTTAAGAGCAAATGGTGTTGTGCTGGAACGTCTGTCCAGATATAAACGACTGGAACAGTATCCGGAAGATACGGAACTGCTGGATGATGTCATTATCGAGAACAAGCAGGCGATTGAGATGACAATGATCTATCGTGATATCATCAATGGTACCCGTGAACTGGTATCCTCAGTTATCAATAACCGCTTGAATAATGTCATGAAATATCTGACGTCAATCACTCTGGTTATGGCGATTCCGACGATTATTTCCGGATTGTACGGAATGAACGTCAGTGGGAAATGGATGCCATTGTCTGATACTCCTTATGGATTCGGAATTATCTGTATCGGAACTCTGGTAATCTGTATTTTGATCCTGCTGATCTTAAGAAAGAAAAATATGTTGTAACACCAGAAACCACTATTTTACCTATCATTAAACTGGAAATTAATATCACAAAAAACGTCCTGTTTTTCACAGAAAACGACATTGAGATAAGTCGTTGCTTATGAAATAATTATCGCATCAAGATAATAAATTTCATAGGCAGCGGCTTTTTTTATGCAGAAAATATCGTTTCTGGCATAAAAATAATCCGCATAAAAACAGGAGGGGAAAATTAATATGAAAACTATCTATGCAGAGGCTCAGCCGGGGAAAGTAGTCTTAAAGGAGAAAGAGATTCCGGCACCGGGTAAAGGAGAGGTATTACTGAAAGCAAAATACAGCGCAATGAGTCCGGGAACAGAGAACGGACTTCTTGGTGAACACATCGTACCGCTTCCAACAAGTATCGGATATGCGATGGCAGCAGAAGTCATTGAGGTTGGCGAAGGTGTGGAGGACTTAAAAGTTGGCGATCATGTAGTAGCAACCGTAGAGCATGCGCAGTATGTCGTAACATCTGAATTAAACTGTACACTTTGTCCGGAAGGCGTTGACTTAAAACAGGCTGCATTCTGGAACCTTGGCCATACAGGAATGTATGCACTCCGCCGTTCTAATTTACAGCTTGGTGAGCCGTGTGCAGTTCTCGGACAGGGATTTGTAGGAGCGATCACAGCACAGTGTGCAAGAATTGCAGGTGCTGTTCCGGTTATCGTAACTGATCTGGATAACAACCGCCTGGAAGCAGCAAAGAAAATGGGAGCAGATGTTGTCATCAACTCAAAAGAAGATCCGGATGGATTGGAACGTGAAGTTGCAAAATTAAACCGCGGCGGACTTCCGGTTATTTTCGAGGCAACCGGCGCAAGAGGACCGTTAATGCAGGCAGCTGAACTTGTTTCCGAGCGTGGACGTGTCGTTATGATTTCACAGGTACACGGTGAGGCTATGCCGCCGATCGATGATCCGATCATGCAGAAAGGTGCAAGCCTGATCGGTACATATGTAAACTCCAAACCATATAAATTAAGAAGAGCAGATCTGTTGATCGAGGGCGCTTGGCCGCCGGTAATGGGCAAAAAACTGAATCGTTATGTGAACTCTGACTGCTGGACGAGTGATGAGGATATTCAGGTATTCTTAAATCTGATCAAATATGGCAAACTCGATATCACTCCGTTGATCAGCCACGAGTTTTCATACAAACAGATTCCGGAAGCATATGCTGATTATGTATTCCCACATGTAAATCCGGATATGACAGGCGGACTGATCTGCTGGGAAGAATAAAAAAAGTATAAACTTTATAAATAAAATCTAAAAAAACAGCACTTTTTTCACAAAAAGTTGCCTTTAAGACAGGTCAGAGATGTGGCAAAATACAAGCATCAAGAGTGGCTCAGGCAAATGGGACTTATCGTGATAAAAGGAGGAAAATTGAAAAATGGCTAAAAACAAAAAATTCTTGGGATATGCAGTTCTGTTATGTATTCTCGGAATCGTATTCATGTTCCTGTATTCAGGACTTCAGAATGACCAGATCAATATTATTCAGGCATTCATTACAGAAAAAGGCGGCGGATGGAAAGCTTCTTCCACACAGCTTCCGATGACTGTTGGTAACTTTATTTGTATCATTTTAACATTCCTTTATGGTACATTATTCATCAAGTTTGGAGTTAAGAAACCTCTGATCGTTGTTATGATCATTACAGCAATTGCAACACTTGGCATTGCAGCTGCAAACGGACTTGACTGCAACGGTGGTGCAGCATCCGGTAACTATGTATTGTTTTTTATCTCATTATTTGTTGTAAGATGTGGATGTATGATTCTTCAGATGGCAGGTTTCATGCTCGTAGCGAACTGGTTTATCAAATTCCGTGGACAGATTATGGGTATCGTAACAATGGGTTCTCCAATCTTCTCTGTAGTTGGTACTGGTGTTATGACAAATGTCATCAAAAACAACTTTGGTGGCGATTACAGACCGTTCTACATCGGAATTGCTGTTCTGATCGTTATCATCTGCTTAATAGTTGGTTTTGGTATAAAAGATACACCGGAAGAAGCTGGTCTTTACCCGGATGGTGCAGATCATGCTCCGAAATCTGAGTCAAATGATGAGGTTAACCTCACAGTTGGTCAGGTCCTGAAACAGAAAAAAGCTTGGTTACTGATTGTATCCTTTGGTGCATTCCAGTTTATTATCAATGCATGCATGGGCTCCATGGCTATCCGTTACATTACACTTGGTGGTCCGGACCTGTGGGTAGGTCAGGCTGTTAAATGGCTTGGTGTTGGTGCCGTACTTGGTATTCCGATGTCTTATGTATTCGGTTTCCTTGATGACAAATTCGGTTCCGTTAAAGCTTCTATCATCTTAGGACTTTGCGAGTTTATTCCGGTAATCTGCCTGATGCTTCAGGATGGTACATCTACTGGTCTCATGATTGGTTGGGGATTCGGTGTTGCCTGCATGACAGGTGGTGTTCCGACAATGCATCCTTGTATCACATCTTATGTATATGGACGTAAAGAATATCAGTCAGCAAACCGTATTATCATGGCTATCCAGTTAGTACCATCAGCTGTAGCAGCTATGATGATGACAGTATTAATCCAGTCTGGTAAAGCTACAATGGCTTACGGTATCCTGATTGCAATCATTATCATTGGTCTTATCTCTATGATTCCGATGTTAAAGATGAAAGATGCCAACGCAGCAGATCGTATGTACGCTGACTAATAAAAAATAATAAACAAGATTTATAATCATACATATTAAACATACGGAACAATATATATGATTACCTATATTGCCTAAACCTATGAACCTATGGAAAAATGACTTCTGCATATATGTGCAGGGGTCATTTTTCAAAAACAGGAAAAACCTAGTAAGATACTGGGAGTATGCGTGAATCGGAAAGAGTAATAAGAAAAACAAGTTGATATTAGAAACAGAAAATATAATGACTATCCACTGACGTGGAAGAAAAGGAGAAATGGTATGGAACTGGTAAAAATCAAAGGCGTGCAGAAAAATAAACCGGCACGGGAAGAATGCAAAAACATGCTGACCATGGCAGATATTATTGAGGGTGTGAATGCTGTATTAAATCCGGGTAAACCGAAGATCAACTGGTTTGCACCGGCAGATGACGCAGTAGCAGCCGTACATATTAAAGATGGAAAATATGACGAGACTACTTCCAATCCATCCGTAGTATATGGCGGAAAAGTATCTGATAACAAGGTGGAGAATCTGAAAGTCGTAGCATACGAAGGAACCGAAGGTGCTATCTATGCAGAGGGCGCAGGCACAGACGTAACAGTTGATACTGCTTACATCAGCCTTGCCGGAGACGGACAAGGGATCGGTGGACCGGCCAGTGGTGCATCAGCAAAATACAATGCAAAACTGACCATCAAAAATGCAGTGATCGATACAAACGGAAGAACCCGTTATGCAACAGCTGCAGAGGAAGGTTCTGTATTGAAAGTATACGATTCCGTAATCTGCGCACACGGTATTCCATATGGTGACGATATTGAGAGACCGGATGCATTAATGTCCACTCCGCCACCAGCACTGGAGATGGATGGAAATACACGTACACATTGTACCATGTCCAATTCCTCCAGTTACTTCTACAATTCAAAAATCATCTGTGACGGATGGGCTGCTCTGTCCACGGAGTCTTCCGAAGGATATGTATACCTGGAGGCAAATGATTGTGATATTGTTTGTACCAAGAGCGGTTACGGTGCATACTCCGATCCGGGATGCCACGATTACTTCAATGACTGTAACTTTGATATGTCCTGCATGGCAGCCATTGTTGCAGGAAATTCCGATATGACATTTAATGACTGTACCGCAGAGTGTGGTTCCTATTTTGCACTGACTCACTGTGTAAACGGCTGGCAGGAAGAAGTTGCGGATATCACAGTTACAGGCGGAGACATCCACACGAAGAAAGAGTGTGTACTGGTTAAGAGCCACAACATGATGCTGGATCTTTGTGATGTAAATATTTCTTCCGACAAAGGTATTCTGGTTCACACCATTGTAAATGATGATCCATGCGCAACAAAAGTTACGAAAGATGTATTTGGTGTAAATGTTGTTATGACAGACATGGATGTCAAAGGTGATCTGCTCCACGAAGATACCACGAGAGAAATGTGGGTAATGCTCAACAGTACACAGCTGACAGGTGCAATCCAGCATGCAAATGTTGCATTTGACAAAGGAAGTAAATGGGTTGCAACAGCAGATTCTGATGTTGTATTTGTGACAGATGTAGAGCCTGCACAGATTGATGCACCGGCCGGTGTGACAATTACAGCAAAAGGTGCTGAGGCTGGCGAATTTGCACTGGCAAGCGGCGGAAAATTAGTTGTTACAGCATAAGAAAATATAGCATTTATACTGGTCAAACCAGTAGAGATATAGTATACTAAAGTAATATGATTTGGATTTTAAAACAACCAAATCCTGATTGCGTGGATTGCTCCGTGCTTTGCACTCCGATAAGTTTTGTGGAGGGTACGGAAGCATTACAAAAAAATATGAGGTGGATGAAATGACAACAAACGTAAAAAAAGTATTGCATGCAGGAATCAGTGTTTACAACATGGAAGAGTCTCTTGCGTGGTACAAAAAGAACCTTGGTTTTGAGGTAGTAAAAAATGACGGATATGTACCGCCACTGAAAGCAAAAATCGTGTTCATCGAGAAAGATGGATTTCAGATTGAGTTATTCGAGTATGATGAGCCGAAAAAAATTCCGGAAGATCGTCTGACACCGAATACAGATCTCCAGACGGTTGGAACAAAACATATTGCATTTGCAACAGATGACATGGATGCACTGAAAGCAGGTTTTGTAGAGAACGGTGTTGATATCGCACATGAGGTTCGTATGGATGGCGAGGCGGTTATGTTTGTACGTGACTGCAACGGTGTTCTGCTTGAGTTTATCCAGGGTAAATAATCAGTAGAAGTTTGTTTTTTGAGAGTTGTAAAATTTAAGCGGTGCCCCGCAATCTGCGGGGAACCGCTTTTCATCGTATGTATCGGCAAAAAGTAGTATTGTGGGCACTGAAAAAGTGGTAAAATGGGATAAAGTGACAAGTTGAGATTGGTAGAGATTGAGGAAAAGAAATGATAAATGGACGCAAACGAGGATTATTGATCATCAGTATCATTATTTTGGTATCGTTGCTTGTGATCTTGTGTGGATCTCTGTTCTATGACAACATCCGCAACAAGGGAAGGACAAAATCCGCCGGAGAGGATGAAAACCAGGTTGAGATTGAACTGGTTTATGCCTATCAGAATGCACAGTGGAATTCAGCCATTGAGGCGACAGTGCGAAATTTTGAGAAAAAGTATCCGAATATCAAGGTTAACTATGAAGTAAACTATGAGGACAAAGTGTACGAGGATATCCTGATCAAAAAAATTGCGCGGAATGAACTGGGAGACATTGTGCAGCTGAAGACCCCGGAGTCTTATGCTAACAGTGATACATTGGGAGAAATCTCAGATGAGGTGAAAAATCTGGTTACGTATACCTATGATGTAGGCGGAAAAACTTACGGAGTAGGTGCGGTGGAATCTACCTCCGGAATTATTTATAACAAAGAAATTTTTGAACGATGTGGTCTGAGTGTTCCGCAGACGTATCAGGACTTTTTGAATATCTGTAAAACACTGAAAAGCAAGGGGATTACTCCCATTGGTGTGGGCGGCAGTGATCTGTGGCATATGGAATATTGGGTAAATCATTTCTTTCGTACGGATGTGCTGTCAAAGAATCCGGACTGGATCAGACAGTGCTCGGAGGGAGTGGTTTCCTGGACAGATGCGGAAGCGATACAGATGCTTGCTGATCTGAAAAATCTGTTTGATGCGGGATATGTCAACGATGACTGGCAGACGACAAGAGATGGAAATCTGCCATATAAAATGGCGGAGGGAGAAATCGCCATGATGTATACCGGTCCATGGACTTCTTTTGCCATTCAGAAATTGAATCCTTCCATGGAATTAGGCTGGTTTTATGTGCCGGATGTAAAAGGTGTGACCTATGCCGGTGATAATCTGGATACGTTCTGGTCTGTGACAAAGGAATGTGAGGAAGATCCGGATAAGTATGATGCAGCAATGACATTTCTGAAATATTTTTATTCCGAGCAGAATTATACACTGACCTGTGAGGCAATCTGTAGTTTTCCCTTGACAAAAGAATGGATTGCTACTGCCGGAGTTCCTTTTCAGGAAGAAACGGAGCGTGCGTTCCGAAGTAGTGACAAGCAGATTGCAACCTATATTGGTAATGAAGATACACCGGTAGATTTTGAAAAAGGCATGTTGCTTCTGTTACGCAGTGAATGGAACGGTGAAGTGTCCGTAACTGATACGGCACAGCACATACAGCAGCTGTGGAACTCCTGTGAGGCCAGTCAGGAGGCGAATCAATGAGAAGAAGGATAACGGATACGACCTTTGGAAAAATGACGGTGGCATACCTGTTATTTGGTGTGATTCCATTGTTCCTGATCAGTCTGCTGTTTTTTTCCAGATTTACAGATAATATCAGGGAAACCATGATTCGAAATTATGCACAGATCAACGGATATTTTGCCAGAAATGTGCAAGATATTATGGAATCTGCAGACGCAGCCATGGCGGAACTGTATAATTATGAGACGGATGATGGGGAAAGTCTTGCAGCCGTGTTGAAAAACAGTAATCTCACAGACGGGGAACGTTCTTTAGAAGTGGATGAAGCTTTAAAAGAAGTAATGTCCAAGAGTAAACATATTGCATCTACCCGTTTTGTTGATATCAATGGTAAAATATACAGCGTATATTATAATCAGGAAAAAACATTACGAAATGATGCACAATATTATACGCAGATGGGAATTATCCCACAGGATGAGATGCGCGATTTACGTGTACTCAGGACAACGGAAGAAAGTAATATCTGCATCAACTCGGATGATTTTATCTTTGTACTTGTGCGCAATTATATGGATACTACCTCCATAAATCGTGCATATAGCACCCCGCTTGGCACATTGTTCGTGGATATCAATGTGAATGTGCTGGAGAATCTGGTGGATAAGATCGGTCTGGAAAAGGGAAGTCTTTATATATGTAATCCAAAAGAAAAACATTATGTATACAGCCAGGACCGGAAGGATTATCTGGATGGCAGAAATCCGTTGGGAGAAAAGGTGATGGCTCAGCTGAAAGGATCGGAGGGTTATGAAAAGATTGATGGAAACTGGATCTTTTATGCCAGAATCATGGATACGGACGAATATGCGGTATTGAAAGTGAACGATGCGGAAGCTATGGGATATTATTTCAGCAACCGTACCATGATGGCAGTTATTTTATTGTTTTCCTGTATCTTCCTGGCTCTTTTATATATTATATTTTCAAAGAGGATGAGTGAACCTGTCCAAAAAGTGCAGGAGGCCATGAAGCAGGTGGAGAGCGGCCGGATGGATGTTCATCTGGAAATCAATACCCATGATGAGATGGAGATTATTGCAGACGGATTCAACAAGATGGTAGAACGTCTGAATGATTATATCAATCAGGTATATGTAGCAAGAATCTGTCAAAAAGATGCAGAACTGAATGCTTTGAAGATGCAGATCCAGCCACACTATCTATATAATACGCTGGATGTGATCCGTATGACAGCACTGGAGAAAAATGACGAAAAGACAGCAGAATTGCTGGAATGCCTGGCACATCAGCTTCGGTATGTGATGGGAGAACATACCGACTGTATCGTGCTGCGGGATGAATTGCAGGCACTGCGGGAATATTTCGTTATTATGAAAGTCCGTTATGAAGGAAGGATCCGGCTAAGCATCCAGGTGTCTGATGAAGATGCACAGCTGTATATTCCAAAGCTGCTGCTTCAACCAGTGGTAGAGAATGCGATCCGTCATGGTTTGCGGGAGAAGAATGGAGAAGGTACGGTTGCTATCCGAGTGGAACGAAAAGAAGATTATCTGGAGATTGTCGTGATGGATGACGGTGTCGGCATGGAGGAGGATCAGGTCCGAATTATGCAGGAGACACTGGATAATCCGGAAATTGGAAAAACAGATGCGAATGGTCGCCTGAGTGTTGGAATGAAAAATGTTTATGACAGAATAAAGCTGAATTGCGGCAAAGAATATGGTTTCGGTATCGAGAGTTTCCAGGGCGTGGGAACGATCGTGACCTACCGTTTGCCGATCTGGGAGGAACCTGAAAATGTGGAAAGCAGTGATCGCGGATGACGAGGGAGTTATTTTACAGGGCTTAAAGAAATTGGTAGACTGGACAAATATGGATGTCCATCTTGTGGGGGAAGCACGGGATGGACAACAGTTGAAAGAAGTAATGGAAGGAACTGATCCTGATATTGTAATCACCGATATTATGATGCCTTATCGAACGGGACTTGATATACTTCGGTGGTGCAATGAAACGGATATGCATGCAAAGTTTATTTTTATCAGTGGATATCAGGAATTTACCTATGCAAAAGAAGCACTGCAGAGCGGAGCCGTTGATTATCTGTTGAAACCTGTAGCACGCAAGGATCTGGAGGATGCGGTGCGCAAGGCAATTCAAAAACTGGAAGAACAGAATACCATTGAAATCTTCAAAGAAGAAGATGATGAGATGTATCAGCTATTCCGGGAAATTAATGATGGACAGGGATTTGAAAATGATGAATTGTATCAGTTGTTTGAGGCAGAAGAAATCGATTTTGAAGGTCATTTTTTTGTGGGAATCTGTGTGGGCATCCGGCCGGATCTGGCAGCTGATATGATAAAGGATTCTTTTGAACGGTTCAATTTGCTTCGTTTTTCTATTTACAATCAGATTGCACAAAAGCTGCGTGGCAAAGCTTTTGTCCTGCGCAAAGACGACTGTGCACTGCATCTCATGGGAGTGTTCCCCTGTGGAGAGGAAGATACTTTCGTGGAAACCTACGTGATGCCGGTGGTACAGCAGGTGTCAGCGCAGGTACATACAGAGTTATCAGTCGGGATCGGTATGTATTCTACCGATGCAAAGCAACTGAAAAATGCATACAAAACGGCAAAGTTTGCTTTTGAACTGTATTATTTTGAGGAAAAACACCTGATTGATTTCAGAGATATCCATAAAGATTACACCGTATCCTTTGAAGACTATGCAAAGAGTGTGGATGAGGCTTACCATGCAATCATTGCACATGATGAATCTTATCTGGAAAAAATTGACAATATTATGGATAAGGTAGAAGCAATTCATTATGGAAATAAAAATGCGGCACTCTCCAGGGTGTTGTATTTTGTAGCTGAAATTGGTACGAAATTATTCCAGTATCAGCTCATCGAAGGTGATTATAATGAGATGCAGGAGAAACTGCAGAAAGACACAGAATCGCGAAAGACTTTCCGGGCGTTGCGGGAATGTATACGGAACTACTATCAGAATCTCTGGATTTTATTGGATAACAATGGAAAGTCTAAGGATAAAGTGATGATCGAACAGGTCAAAGATTATATCAAAGCACATTATGCAGAGGATATGTCCATTAAGGAACTGGCAGATGTGGCCTGTGTCAGTCAGAATTATTTCAGTGCACTGTTTAAAAAGGAAACCGGACAGAATTATAAAGCATATCTGACATCTATCCGTATGGAAGAGGCTATCAAACTGCTCCGGACCACGGATCTCAAAACCTATGAGATTGGAGAAAAGGTTGGTTATAATAACGTTCGTCGTTTTGTGGATGCATTTAAGCAGATTTATAATGTGAGCCCGATGGAGTATAGAAAAAGTTTAATATAGTTTCCGGCAGGATTGCAGAGAAACATATTTGATAAAAAAGATTTATCAATGGCCTATAGAATAAATGGGTATTGATAAATCTTTTTGTTTAAGAATGATTTGTTATTATTCACCTTGCAGAAGTGAGCGTATTAACTCAGAATGAAAAAATTATTTTGATTCCCAGCGGCCGGAGGCTCCGCAGGGAAGTACAAGTCCGTTGGAAGATACAGGAAGTCCGATTTCATCTGCAGTTACGATGCCGTCATATTTTTTCATAACAGTACCAAGCATGTAAGCCAGCACTGCAGGCTGAAGGCCTGTCGTATAGGAGTTGATCAGGAAAAACAGTGGATCATCAGAAAGGATCTGTGTACACAGTTTTACTAACGGGTATACGGATTCTTCAATTTTCCAGATTTCTCCTTTCGGTCCTCTTCCGTAGGATGGCGGGTCCATGATAATGGCATCATAGTGATTGCCACGACGGATTTCACGCTCTACGAATTTTACGCAGTCATCTACCAGCCAGCGGATCGGCTTGTCACTGAGTCCGGAAGATGCAGCATTTTCTTTTGCCCACTGAACCATTCCTTTGGAAGCATCCACATGTGTGACCTGTGCGCCGGCAGCAGCAGCGGCAAGGGTTGCACCACCGGTATAGGCAAACAGGTTTAATACTTTGATTGGTCGGCCCGCTTTGCGGATCTTGTCACCGAACCAGTCCCAGTTCGCAGCCTGCTCCGGAAATAATCCGGTATGCTTGAAGCTAAATGGTTTTAAGTTGAAGGTCAGATCATTATAATGAATGGTCCACTGTTCCGGCAGATCAAAAAATTCCCATTCTCCGCCGCCTTTTTTACTTCTGTGATAATGTGCATTGTGTTTGCGCCATCCTTTTTCTGTTTTCGGTGTATCCCAGATTACCTGCGGGTCCGGACGGACGAGGAGGTATTTTCCCCATCGTTCCAGTTTCTCACCCTGGGAACAATCAATCACCTGATAATCTTTCCAGTTTTTTGCTATCCACATTGTCTATTTTCCTCTACTTTCGCATGATATGAATTCTGTTTCTACCTATTATAATCTTATACTTGTGCACTTTGTGCAAACGATGCGCATTCGCACGAAAAGAAATTATTGTTTCGCAAGGGTGCTCGGCGCGAGCAAGAAAGCTGTGCCATTGATAATTTTAAACGTGTATGTGTGTGATAGCACACTTTCTTGTATAACGGTATGTCTCTATGATTATAGATGCTTCCAGGTCTTTCGTCAAGAAACTATAAATGAGAATAGCGCCTAATATATTTAGCAATCAATTTACTTTACTGCAGAATAAACATTCCTGTGCTTCAAGTGGGGGAGAACTCTAAGCGGTGGATAAGTGGGGATACTTATGTCAGCGGGAGAAGAATAGTATGGCGGCGAAGGAGAGAAACATGCGACAC
>ENA-OOWV01001146-OOWV01001146.1-human-gut-metagenome-genome-assembly--contig:-NODE-1146-length-18183-cov-11.414828_pt1 | contig 18183 bp, 25 predicted proteins | sample MGYA00241584_ERZ501337 | MGnify/ENA primary metagenome ERZ501337 (study PRJEB25962, sample SAMEA2042744) | human gut metagenome | biome: human gut; feature: human-associated habitat; material: faeces... | reverse complement strand
GCACGCAGCCGTTGAGCCGTCAGGTTCATCCTGCCCCCTCCTTTCCTACCATATAGTATAGGTAGAAAATCAAAGGCACAAAAGATGTGAGTTATTTTAACAAATTAAGCAGGATTTCTCCAAAAAATGTAGAAATAGTGAGAAATAGTGAATTATAATCACTAAGAGCGCTTCTTTAGGGTAAAATGCTCTGACTTTTTCTAATCTTCTGCGTCAATGTAAAAAGTCGCTAGAGCTATAGAAAGGGATGATGTTGTCCAATATGATGTTCGTGTAAACCATTTCGTTTTAACTCATTAACTAACCTGAAGAGAAGGAATGATGTGCTATGGCAAAATTCTGTCCAAACTGTGGTCAGCCCGTAACAGAGAACGAGAAGTTCTGCCATCAATGTGGTTCACCTTTGCAAACTTCCGTTGATTCGCAACCTGCTGACAGATTAGGAGCAAACACTCCCGTACCAAATGCAGATAATATATCTATAGTAGATATATGTAAAAATCCAAAAGCAATTCTGCTGAAATCAGCTTCCCCACTTCCTCGAAAAGCTGCTTGGATAAAATGGGGGTATATTATTTCTTTGATTGCAGCAGTTGTAAATTTAGGTGTAGGTTTTTTTATTTTTGCACCTTTATTTATTATGGACAACCTTATTATAAGTTATCAAAAAGGTAAAATAAGAAGATTGAAATTTAAATTTCGTGGTTCAATAACTCCAGATGATATTTTTGCAAGATTACAACCGGCTTTAATGTCGAAATATGGAAATGCAATATCTTTCGACAGAGATGGAAATTCGCTTTCCGTAGAATATAACAGTATAATTTATGACATAAATCTAAATGATGACAACACATTCAGTATCTGGTGGCGAAAGTCAATAGCTGGCGCTATATTCTCTTTCAATGAATTCAAGCTTTATAAAAAAATACGCACTGGCACACCTATGATAGCTTATGAGCTGCAACGTCAATTCAACATCCAATAACTCAAATGCTATAGAAAGAAGGAATGGACATGTCTATCATACCAAAAAAGAAAAAATGGAGATTTTTATTAGGCGCCATCATCATAGCTGTCATAGCTATCTTTGCTACCAGCAATGGTTCATCACCTTTTGATAAAAATATACAAACTGTTCAAAATGGCCACTTAGAGGCCATCCCTGATCAAAAAATTGGCCCAGCATTCAAAGAATTTTTCGGTGAGCCGAAATGGACCTCTTTTACGTCGACTGACAATAAAGAAGTTGTAGAGTTTACTGGTAAATGCACCTGGAATGGAGAACCTGCCGATTTCAAAATGCAATTCATTATGCTAAAAGATGGAAAATTCCGAGTTGGTGCTATGAAAGTCAATGATAAATCAATGAATATACTCGAATCCAGTGCAATAATGAAAAAAATCATTTCTGAAAAAACATCATCGGGTTCGTAATTATATTTTATCTAGTCAGATAGAGTTCACTTTTAATCATGTATTGATAAATTTGAACTCTATTCTTTCTTTTTACTATTGCAAAGTTCGCACGAAGACTGCGATTGAGCACCTGTTGAACCTGACGAACGCTGGGCACGCTCTCATGAAGATCTTGCCGTACGAGGACGAGAAGCTGAGCGCCTACCGGGACAAAAGCCCTCAGGAGATTGCTCAAGCCCCTGAAAGTATTGGCTTGGGGTGATGAGCAAGCGGCTTAAAAGTTGTAAACTGCTGTATAGTATTATAATCGCTGTTATTTATTAAAGGAGGAATGACCTATGTTTTGCACAAACTGTGGCAAAGAACTCAGTCCAGAAGAAAATTTTTGCACCAGATGTGGACACAAGGCACCTGTACTTGCAAATCAGTCATCTGATTCCATAGATGCTCAGAAAGAGCTGATAACAGCCCAGAGCATGATGGCAGCAGTAAAATTACCAGACTTACAAGCTGTTTATGCCCATTTGGACAAAGCTGCTAAATGCCAAGACCAAGTTCTTTTGCAACAAATGAGAACTTTGGCTGATAAATATGCAGATATTGCAAATCTATCTAAGAACCTGTCCATGAACACGGATCAGCCTGCCATCAGTATAAATCCCAATCTAAAGACTGCCGCTGTCGGTGCTGTTGGCGCGGGAATCGGAACTATGGCCGCTGGCGCCATGAGCGGAGGCATTGGCGCATCAACGGCTGAAGCTGCCTCTTCGGTTGGCAGTTCCATACTTTCATCCAATGTAGGCGCTCAGTTAGCAGATCATCTCATCCGTGATAATCACGACACACTATCGGACGCTGCCAGCAGCATTGCCGATACAGCTAGTGATGCTGCAGATACAGCTAGCGAGACTGTAGGCGACGTCATTGACTTCCTGTCGGATATTTTGTAACAACCTTGGAAAGGAGATTCTACTGCGTGAGGTAATATACATGGAAAATAACTTTTGCCCAAATTGTGGTACGCCTATCTCAGATAAAAATAGTAATTTCTGTCCAAATTGTGGCACACCTTTACGACCCACACAAAATGCGATGTCAAATCTTGCTAGTAGCATAGAAAAAATACCACGACATGACAATAATCACACATCAAATATAAACACACATGATATAACCAACATGTTATTGAACAGATTTGGGAAGAAATATTCTTTCAATGGCTGTGACATATATTTATGGAACAAGGATAGAAAAAGTAATGAAAAGATACGGTCAGCCATAAATCATTACGCAAATATAGACAGCTGTTCCGGTGAAGTTCCTATTGCATGTTTCGATGATACCGTGAGTGGAAATGCCAGTGATGGTGCATTAATATCTTCTCATGGTGTATATGTTCACAATATGGATGAAGAAATTCACTTCTTGCTGTATCGTGACATAACCGGAGTGAAATATAAGCCTGGAATTTTCACAAAAGAAATATTTCTAACCAGATCTATCTGTATAAAATTTTCTTCTATACTTGAGGTAAACGTACGTGCTTTTGCAGAGATGATTTTGGAATGTAAAAGAAATTTAGGCGATGGATTTACAATCTAAGTGCAACAGCTCTTAGACAACCAATTCAACAAGGTGGTGTGTGAGGCACTCTCGTGGCAGCCGCACTTGTCGGTCACGCCGAATCGAGGAAAGGAATTCTCGAAACATGCTCAGCTCAGAAAGGAGCTGAAACGTATGACGTTCTACTTTCCTGCTCCGCACCATCCGTGGGAGCGCGGGACCAATGAAAACACCAATGGGCTTCTACGGGAGTTCTTCCCAAGGGGCAAGGACATCACGGATACACCAGAGGATTACATCCAACGGAAGTACCATAAACTGAACCTGCGCCCCAGAAAGTGCCTTGGCCACAAAACACCATATGAGGTCTATTTCTCAAAGGTGTTGCACTTAGCTTGACAATTCACCAAGTAAAGATTGTTTAGCGCTGAATTACCGGTCTTGAAAGTCTATGGCCGGTAATTCAGCAATATATATTGTTACGATACGGATCTGTTCGACGCATCTGCTTTAATGATTAATGAAGGTTTTCATCTATCTATATCCTATCAGGTGATTGGTTAGAAATTCAGGGTTTCAAAATCTCGTTCTAAACAAAGAGGTGTAAATAATACAATGAATATATCCTGCCTTATAAAAAAATATTTTTCTTTTAAGGGGAAAATAGATTTTCATACCTGTGCTACATGTGTGCTGAAAATCATTCTATCTCTTATCGCGGTAAATATTATTATGTATTTACCATATTTATTACCCGGATTATATATGAAGTACATCACTGGCTCTTCTGGTGAAGATATTGAAAGATTTTTCGATAGTATTGATGATACGAACTACCTAAGTATTACGGGATATATTGAGGCTATCTTGATATGTCTGGCTATAGTATCTGCTTTATCATTGATTGTGCGTTTTATCCGAAATATAACGAAGAAGTAACGTCATGTAGTTCCTACTGGTGTACAATGCTTCAAAAGACCTGCCCAAAACGAGCAGGTCTTTTCTATCCAGCTATGCTGTTTCTACACCAAGATAACCTGTTTGCCGCAAAAGGCGATGCCATACTTCAGGATTTTCTCAATGCCTCTTGCCTGAAAGTCGGCTTCATAACCTTTTTCATCAATCTGACGGCGCGCTTCCTGCGCTTTTTTTGTCAGTTCGTAAGCGCTAAAACACCCGGTGTATAAATCCGCCGCTTTGATAGCTCACTTTTTCATCATCGCTAAGATGCATATCAAAAAAGCTCCGCTGCGTGAGCAGTGGAGCTTGGATGGTTGTTCATTTACAGTTTTGCTGGATAATCTCGTTCCATGGCAGGACGTCGTTGAGGTGCTCTGGATGCCGTTGGATGTCGGCGTTCGGCAGGTGCTCGAAGAGGTACTGGAGGTACTGGAACGGGTTCAGGCCGTTGGCCTTGGCAGTCTCGATGATGCTGTAAACGGCGGCGCTGGCCTTGGCTCCTTTCGGGGAGTCGCTGAACAGCCAATTCTTGCGGCCGATGGTGAAGTTGCGGATGGCACGCTCGCAGATGTTGTTCGAGAGCGCGGCGTTGCCACTCTTCAGGAAGTTCTGAAGCGCTTCCTTGCGGCAGGCGAGGCACTGGAAGGATTCGCGGTAGTAGTCGAGGACTTTAACCTTGGCGGGGATGAACTCAATCTCTGTGCGGATCTTCTCTTTGCCCATGGATGTCAGGGCCGTGCTCGATTAAAGGTTGTTCCCGATTAAATTGTGAGATGCGGATGGACCTTGCGGACCAGCTTGGACGGCGAGATGGTGAGCCCTTCCGTGAGCCAGCGGAGCTGCTGCTCCGAGATCTCCAGCACGTACTTTGGCTCATCCGGCCATTGCTACTTGCCATCTTCGAGGCGCTTGTAGAGCAGCAGGAAGCCTGTCTCATCCCAGAGCAGGCCCTTGATACGGTCCTGGCGACGGCCGCAGAACAAGAAGAGCGACGGCTGGTGCGGGTCCAGATGGAACCGCGAGACAACCAAGGCGGCAAGCCCGTCGATGGACTTCCGCATGTCCGTATGGCCACAGGCCAGATAGATATGATCCGCTGTGAGTTCTCGGATTAACATGCTGGGAACACATCCCGCAGGACGCAGAGCGTCCGTTTCAGAAGCTCGGATGACGTGGCCTCTGTGACAGTGAGCCGGACAGGGCCACAGCGAAGCTCCAAAGAACTCGGAGCTTTCGTTGAAGCTGCTGATGACAACGGAGCAAACTGCACATCCGCTTTTTTAGCATCGGTAACCGGCTTTTTGGAAGCCGGTTTGACGGCAAGCAACGCCTTTGCCTTCTCCTGCTGCTCATGCTGTTGGATGAGCAATTTCTGGATCTGGTTCTGCCAGTAGTAGAAGGTGGTGTTGGCAATCCCCTCGCGCTTGCAGTAAGCCAGCGCAGAAAGGCCACTGGCACGTTGATCTTTGATGATCTCGAGCCATTTCTTTAGAGACTCTTGCCGCTTGACTTGATTGACCGATTTCAATGGGCTCCCTCACTTCCTGCTGTGATTCGTGCACCCTGCTCAAAATCCCGAATCCTCCCGGCGTTTCGCGTCTTTCGAGTCATTCGAGTTGCACATTTCGCGTTTTTCGCGTGAGTCCATTATCTCACAGCAAAGGAGGAGAGAGAATACACCAGATTATTTAGCGCTTACGTTCCAGTAAGGCAAAATGTCCCCGCAGGACAACAAATCCTGCGGGGACATTTGTATAATGAAAAAAGGAGTCAATGTCTGTCTGTCGGTGCTTCGCCTGCAACAGTCGGACTCTTTGGAGCAGCCGCCGTATTCTTCACACGCGGGCGGCTGCTTTCAGTTGACGATACATCATTGCTCTCACGCGCATATACTGCATCAAGCGTGATGTCTACGATATCCTTTCCTTCGTCGCTCAGATCCAGGTACTTGCGGAGATGACTGCTCGTCCGCGCATCCGCTTCGCGCAGCTTCTCCGCCAGTGCATCCTCCTCCCCGAGGATGTAATCCGTCGAGACATGATAGAGCTGAGCGAGTTCGCGCAACTTTCGCGACGGCGCGCTCGCGCCACTCTCGTACTTGTTGTAAGCCGTCCTCGTAATGCCGAGAATCCTCGCGACCTCTGTCTGCGATAGCCCTTCTCGCTTGCGCAGCGCACGCAGCCGTTGAGCCGTCAGGTTCATCCTGCCCCCTCCTTTCCTACCATATAATATAGGTAGAAAATCAAAGGCACAAAAGGTGTGAGTTTTTTTACATAATTAGCAGGAATTTAGAACAAAATGTAGAAATAGTGAGTTATAATCACTAATAGTGTGTTTCTCTCTACTGAAGTACATAAAATCCATCAAAGGAGGTTCGCATGTGCAATACATAGAAAAGGCAATATGTTTTCAGAAAATAGAGAGTAAACAGTCACTCTTATCTATCAAAAAATAGAAAGAAGGCATTGATGTGGGATGGTTCAAAAAATAAAAAAATCTAGGAGCGATATCCTGCATGATATATCTGCTCCTATTCGTCGTCCTCGCCGGCGGATGTTCTAAAATGTCCATGGCAACGGCGCAGCCTGTCAATAAAAATCCCTATTTGAAGACCGCTGCCGTCGGTGTTGTAGGTGCAGGCATCGGCACCATGGCCGCTGGTGCCATGAACGGAAGCGCTGGCGTAGCAACAGCTGAAGCTGCATCTTCAACTAGCAGTTCCATATTGTCATCAAATGTAGGCGCTCAACTAACCGATCACTTTATACGTGATAACCACGATACACTTTCAGAAGCCGTCAATAACATCACTGACACAGCTAGCGATGTTGCGGACACAGCTAGTGATACTATTGGCGATGTCATCGATTTTCTGTCGGATATTTTATAAGGGTATTGGCTAACAGCAGTTTACAGCTTTTGAGACATAATAAAATCACGTAGCCCTACTGGTGTATAATAGATTCATTACAAACCAAACACGAGAGGTGCTACATGATATCTCGATTATACATCAGTCATCTGACAGAGCTCCAAGTTCATGGCATTTTACCCGCTCAAGCTCCGCTGGGGCATTGAGATGAACTACTACGAGCAGAAGATGTTCTGAGAGATCGACAGTTACAAAATTCTCATAAAGGCTACGATTGAGCGCATTATTACTAGGGTAAATTTTTCATGAATACGTGACATGTGTCGTCAGATCCAGCATTTTAAACTACGGTATTTCTTAAATATCATAATCTAATATTAATAGCAATATCACAGGAGGAACAGATATATGTTAAAAATTTTTCGACCAATATGTTTAGTAGTGATACTGCTACTTTCTATTTGTTTTAGTAGCCAGCTATTTTTTATTGAGACAGCATCAGCCAGCCGCCAGTATCTTTGTAGTACTAGCGGTACTGGCTCTATATATAAATATTATCTTGAACCTGAATCTTTTATATCTTTCCCCAAAGATAATACAGATGACTTTCGTAAAATATACCGATACCAACTCCACGTTACAGTCATTCATGAGAGTTATAAGGGTGGCAGCAGAAAACCTTATAAAAGTGAAACAACTGGATATACCTACTATTTTGCTGATGGAAATGATTACTTCCGCGCTCATAATAGAGCTCCTTCTAGCAATGAACCATTATGGCTTACTACGAGAATAGAAGATGGACGTGATAAGAGTGTCTGGGTTAACTACGAGATAATGACTGATCATCCTGCCACCTATCACATACTCAAATATTTAAAATATCGCTTGTCAAAACAATGACTTTTAATGATAATTACTTTTTCTATCATAAATTACATAAAACTCATTTCGTATCTCTAAATCCATTAGGATAATTTTAAAATAAAAAAAATAATATACAAACAACAAAGGTGGGTCAATACTATGAAAAAGTTTATTCTATTATTCCTTCTTTCTATGATAAGTATGTCCAGCATCCCTTTTTCTCATACCGAAGCTGCTGACATATGGATTAATCATTGGAATACTGAAAACATCGATATTTATATGATGGAAGATACTCTTTCTGCCACTAGTGATCGCGATAGCTTTACTGTTTCCACTAAAATGGTAACTAACGGCCGTTTAAAAGAAATCGTCACCTGGTATTATGGAAAAAGCCCCTATGGTATGTGGCGTTACGAAACAAACACCATGCGCCGCGATCATACTACCGTTGTTTGTGTACACGATAAACTTTTTGAATATTGCATGAATTACTTAGGCTGGCCATACGAAATCAGAGATTACCTGTATTATTGATAATCTTATATGAAGTAGCAAAGAAGCTGATAATATGATACTAGGAAAGAAAGAAGATGAAATAATGAAAAAGGTTTCGATTTTTCTTTTGATTTTTCTCGGATGCTATATCTCTTTCGGTCAATCATGTAATACAATCACTTCATTCTTACCTTCGATATGTTCTACTGTATACGCTGCCGAAGAAAGCACCTTGCCTGATGAATCGTCATTAGAAGAAGCGAGTAATGAAGAATTAAGTAATATCAAACCATCTGATTTAAATATTGGACAAAATATCGTATTTTCAATCCTTTTTCTAAGTATATTTCTGATTTGTGGAATTTTTGTCAGAGAAGGTTACCGGATTATTAGCGATGCTAGGAATGGTGTTTTAAGACAAAATATTAAAATACATCGTAATAAAATGGTATACTGTATTATTGCTTTTTTTGGTATTTCTGTAATATTAGCCATTCTTATCTATGCATTAAAAACACCAGAACAAAATGCACAAGATAAGTTGTATTCAAAAGCGCAATCCATCCTAAAAGAGAGGCAAAAGGAACAGCAAGAGCAAGACGCTGAACTCCAGAAAAAATATGACGAGCAGGCCCAGTATGAGGAATGGATTGATTGGCAAGAAAAGCAAAAAAATGCAGAATTACAGAAAAAATATGATGACCAAGCCAAGTATGAAAAATGGATTGCACAGAAAAAACAACAAGAGCAAAAAAAAGCTGATGCAGAACTCCAGAAAAAATATGATGATCAGGCCAAATATGAGGAGTGGATTGCTTGGCAACAGCAAAATACTCCAGAAAAACGTATTCGAGACAGCCTTTCGGATAAGGATGCTTCCGTTAATGTGAGTAATCAAGGTAATGACAGTTATCAAGTATCGATAACAACAAAAGCCAAAATGAGAAATCAATTTGAATATATCACCATGAGTGAGCATGAAAAGAATGAAGCTATGATTTATGATCAATGCCGTCATATCGTAAAAGACATTCAAGATTCTGAAGTACCTGTTTCCCTTGTAACTATCTATTTAACCGGCAAAACTCAGGACTCAGAAGGCTACATTCACGATAATGACAATATCGCTATTTGTGGCGTAAAAGGAAATGCAGACTGCAAGGATGTCTATTCTTTTCAAAATTATGTCACTCGGTTATGGATGGTAAATGGACTATAAGTAACTTCAAAATATATGATTCTAGCGGATATGAAAGGGCGTAATATCAATGATGCAACACATTATACTTCAAAAGAAAATATTCGTTGGATTGGGCGTGATTGCCCTCCTAAACCTTTCACTACCAACGGGAATATCTGAAGCCAGTAGAACCAGTGATACTCTCAGAAGTTTTATAGGATATGCTTTACAGAATACTGCTTCAAAGATGAAAGCTGATCGCGAAAAGGAAAAGCAAGCACAGTTAATAGAAGAAGCAAACGAACGTGCTTGGATTCAACAACATGATATTACATACACTTCTTATCGAGAAAAGAGCGGAGACATGGATGGATATTATATTCCTGCTAGTGCATGTGTGCAGGAATCTTCACTTTACGGACAATATCCATTTATAGGAACTGGTCGTGGCAATATTTTTTACATTGATCCCGCTACTTGTAGCTATCAAGTAAACGATGATGGCACTACGACTCTCGCTTGTCTCTTGTACGCTGGAAGCGGCGGAGCAGACGCGAATGGATTCCCTGCTAAGATTGCTCCTCTTTATGTTCAATATTCAACTTATATTGATGACGGAGTAACTCATGTCATTCTTGAATATCTTATCTATCCAAGAGAAGATGTTGTAAATCAAAGATTAGATTTCGAAAATGGTACTGAGGTTACTGATACAATGCTCTCCTATGATAATGGTTTTCTAGAATTTGTTTATGAGCAGGTCGCAGCCTATAGCCATGGATGATTGATGATATTTTCCGTACATATATTTCTTAATGAAAGGCAGTGATTTATATGCTTAAAAAAACCTGTTTAGCTACTACAATGTGTTTTATTTTGTTGTTGATATCTTCTCTTTCCTTTAGCAGTGGCATCCTATCCTCAAATACAGCATCAGCAGAGGATGTCTGGGCTGCCTCTGAAGGAGATGAACAATATTATATCGTAACAGATACCATATATGGTCCAAAATCAGATTGTTTATCCGTCGGAGTAAAAAAATTGAAGCGAGGAAAATTATTATACGGACAGATATGGAATTATCGCGGAGATGAAGGAGAAATACGTTGTGTCGTTGAAAATAATGATCATATCACTATCAACATGGGGCCAGTATGGAAAAGTCCTGTCGCGTTAGCAATTCTGCGCACGACCTGTGATTACGTTGGTTCTGATTTCGCACATGAATGGGGATATTAATCATGTGATATTTGTTGTCGTAACTAGTCTTCTGTAGAAGCTAATTTATTTACTGTATGACCTGATACCCTCTTGAATCACTTTTCTTAGTAACCTGATGTACACCACGAAAGCTCTACTGTACAAGCAGTAGAGCTTTTACGTGCTTGTGGCGATTATAGCATCATCAGCACGATTGTTGCTTTAGTCAACAAAAATATCAACATATCCCTTTTAGGTGATAAAAAATTATCTATATTAGCAGGTATTTGTGATTTAGTGTAGAAATAGTGAGATATAATCACTATTGTTATCCTGCAAAATACAGGATACTCAGGGGGGTAAACTTCTATGGAGACAGCTGCTTCTTTCGAAACGCAACTTTCTGAGCTATTTCGCGCACGATTTCCGATGGTCTATATTCCGACCTGGGAAGAAGAACGTGCACTCAGTGCCATTCGTTCACTTGCAAACGATCCAAATCTCATCCGCACGGTCCGAGAGGTCCTAGTTTGGCGTGTCACGACCGGCATTTTGGAGCAAAGCACGCAGAAGATCATCAAGGATACGACAGATCCGTTAAAGGCTCTTGATTATATCCAACAATACGATAAACCATCTCTCCTCGTTCTGCTCGATGCACACGTCTATTTCGAGGGACGCATGGCGGACAGTCGTGTCATCCGCAAGATTCGCGATACCGTTGCCATGCTGAAAGGCGGCCGCGTACAGAAGAACGTTGTTCTCCTCTCCCCTCGTCTCGTTCTCCCGAATGAACTCCAGAAGGACATCACCATTGTCGACTTCGATCTGCCAGACTATCGCGATATTAAACAGAGCTTGATTAGTATCATCAATGCCAATCGCGGCAACACGAAAATTCATTTCAACCTTGACGAAACTGGCGTCGATAACCTCGCTAAAGCGGCGCAAGGGCTCACCCTTCAAGAGGCAGAAAACGCTTTTGCACGTGCAATGATTGAGCGTGGTTGCCTCGATCAAGACAGTGTTGACATCATCGTCGAAGAAAAGCGTCAAATCATCAAAAAGACTGGAGTTCTTGAATATGTCAAGAGTGATCTCAATATGGATGATGTCGGCGGACTCGGCAATCTCAAGAAGTGGCTCAAAAAACGAAACCGCGCTTGGATGAGTGAAGCGGCATCATACAACCTACCAGCACCGAAGGGAGTTCTGATTACAGGTGTCCCAGGTTGTGGCAAGAGTCTTACTGCCAAGGCCATCAGTGCCTATTGGAAACTCCCTCTGCTGCGGATGGATATCGGACGGATTTTCAGTGGCATCGTCGGCAGCAGTGAAGAAAACATGCGCAACGCAATCAAGACAGCAGAAGCCGTTGCCCCCAGCATCTTGTGGATTGACGAAATCGAAAAGGGCTTCAGCGGCGTAGGCGGCAGCAACGATAGTGGTACATCGACGCGTGTATTCGGCACATTCCTGACCTGGATGCAGGAAAAGAAGAATCCTGTATTTGTCGTCGCTACTGCCAACAATATACATGCCTTGCCCTCGGAAATGATGCGCAAGGGCCGTTTTGATGAAATCTTCTTCGTCGACCTGCCAACATTCGAAGAACGCAAAGCCATTTTCCGCGTACACCTCAAGAAGCGCGTCAATAACAAAAAGGTACAAGGCGATTTCGTATGGGAGGGCGACAACCTCGATGAACTCGCTGAAAAAACAGAGGGATTTGTCGGTGCAGAAATCGAAAACGTCGTGATTGCTGCCATTTTCGAAGCATTTTCTGAGCATCGGAGTGTCAAGATGGAAGATTTTCTCAAAGCAATTGACAATACCGTCCCACTCGCAGTCACACAAGCGGAACAGATCACGGCAATCCGCGAATGGGCCAACGTTCGTGCAGTAGCTGCCACGGCACCAGAAGACCGAAAAACCTACCAACAGGAAAAAGACACGCCGTCCGGCGCTGCTTCTGATAAGAAGCGAAAAGAAGAATCCGACGCTGTTCTCCAGCAACGCGGCGGACGTATGATTGATCTTTGATTTTTGATGAGGAGATGGAAACTATGTCAATCAGTATCTTAGCCCTTCCCTTTGCAATCGCTGCCATGCCCGTCCTCGGCATCATGCGCGTCACAATGGGAAAAGAGAAGTTCAACCAATGGTTGAATTCCAATAATATATTCATCCCAACAACCATCAAGGACCGAGATCAACTCACACTAGCCGTAAAGAGAGCCGGCTACGATGCAAATGATTGGGGCAGCAGCATCAAGACACATATTACCCCAGATCTCTGGTTCTTCTGGGAGATACACAATGGTACATGGGCGATGTGTATAACAAAAACATCTGACAAAGACAAGATTTTAGCCTTCATGAAGCGGATTGAGCAAGCGAATGGGCATCCCATCTTCCAATCGTCACAATTGAAAGAGGAACTTGTCACCGTTCTCCAGAAAAGAACCACCCAGCTGCAGAATGTGGCTCGGCCCAAAGTTTCTCATGCCCTGCCAACTATTTTCACAGATCATGACTTGCTACTTTCGACCTTGCAGGAATTTGACGAAACGGCCATTCAGACGAACGGTGATGAGATTCTCTGCAGTGTCAATGGATTTGATATGAAGTTTCTGCGTGAAGACACCACAAAACCCTATGAGCTCCACATCCAATCCGAGAAAGACCTGCAAGAATTTCAGCAAGCCTTCGAGATGATTCAATCAACGTATCAGGGAAATGTTCAAGAGAATGTCTACCTTCATGTTAAGAAGACTCTAGAGGAAAAAGCAATACCGATTGAAAGCGAAGATATCCTCGATGATAACTCCATCGTACTGACAGTCAACATTTAGGAGGCATTATCATGATAAAAAAATTTTTCTCTTTTTGGGTGCATACGATTCTATATTATATCTTACTTATCATAATTTGTTTTGTAATTGCTGATGGCCTCCATATACCAAATTTTGCTGGTTTTATCGGTGTCATTGGCTTCTTCTATTGTCCCTATCGCGCATTCAAGAAAGTTCGACACAACGATAAACCAAAAGAAGAACAGTCTGCCTTTCCTACATCAGATTTCATAGAAAAGACCAGTACCCCAAATGCGACTCAGACATCTCATACATCACCCTCCAATCAAAAAATGGATCTTCCCTCCTCTCAGTCCCCTGTCAAAACTGCTATACCGCCTCGTCCTGTATCGCAATCGAGAAATATTCCAGCTCCCAAAGTCACAAATCCACCTCCTACCTCGTCGTCTCGTCCCATTCAGGCAGCGTCATCCTCAAAGGAAAACCTACTGGATCTTAATCAGGCAACGGTACAACAAATCAACGATATTCCAGGTATCAATTTGATTCTCGGAAAGAAAATCATACAAAATCGTGAGCAGAGGGGGCCCTACACCTCAATGGACGATCTCGTAGCGCGCGTCCATCCATCGCCACAAGCAGAGCGGGAACTTCGCGCATACGCCACCATCCAGCCCAGCACGCAAGGGCGCATGCTCGATTATTAAAGAAAGGATGCATATACGATGAATAATACCACCGATGTCAATCAGGCATCATGTGATGACCTGCTGATGTTACCCGGAATCACTTTGGCACAAGCCAAGCGAATCATGTCTTATATAGAGAAACACAATGGATTCCAGACAAAAGAAGAATTTCTCGACTATCTTCCATCCATTGGCGTGCTGCCGCAATACTACGTCAAGATTGAACCACTCGTTCATGTTATACCGCTACCGCCCACATGGATGAAAGAAACATCTTCGTCCATGCCAAAAAGCACACGTATTCTTGACTTATAAGACCTTTAAGGAGGAACATTTATGGGACGCATGACACTCCGCATCTTCCCTGACGGACGCGTACAGGGCGATATCCAAGGTGTAAAGGGAAAGACCTGCACTAACTACATCCACATCATCGAAGAAATGATTCAAGGACAAACTTGGCGGTCCGATTACACAGAGGAGTTCTTCGAAACAACAAAAGAACAAAACTACATTCAAGAAACAACGCAGGATAGCATCCAAGATCAAGATATAGTAGACACGGCTGTGGAGCGTACACGGAATGTTTGAACTTCGTCTTGCACAGTTCCTGCCACAAACGCGGGTCGAAGGACCAGGACTCCGAGCTGCCATCTGGGTGCAGGGCTGCCCAATCCACTGCCCAGGCTGTGCCGTCCCAGAGTACTGGGACTTTCACGGTGGGACTTCCATCCGCGTGGAGGATCTTGCTAACAAAATCCTCTCGATACCAAACCTAGAAGGTGTGACTTTTGCAGGGGGCGAACCATTCACTCAGGCTACGCCACTCGCCCTGCTCGGACGGATGGTTCAAGCAAAAGGTCTCTCCGTCATCACATTCTCTGGCTACACCATAGATGAACTGCGCGCTCGCCACGATGAAGGCACACGAGCACTTCTGTCTGTGACGGATCTCCTGATTGCCGGTCCTTTCCGGCAAGAAGAAGCTGACGGTTCACTCTATCTAGCGGGATCACGCAATCAGCAATTCCACTATCTAACCTCTCGATATCGGTCGCAACAAGGCAAGCTTGAGCACACAAAAAATCGCATAGAACTCCACATCCTCAAGAATGGAAAGGTACTCTTGAACGGAATGATGATTGGACAAAAGATGCGCCATATACTCGATGATAAGCAGAACTGATGACATCAACAAAATTAATGAAACTTCAGGCTCGTAGCAGGATTTGCTACGAGCCTGAAGAATATAAATATATACTCAAAATTCGCATACTTACCCCTTTATGAGATACAGCTCCGTCAGACGTTCAGGCATACATCAATATCACATCACAAAAATCAGGACGAGGTAGTCACTGCTTTTATTCTTATTGTCGATAAAGACCAACCACACCGAAAGATGCCTGCCATCTTTGACGGCTTCAACCTCTATGGAAAGCAAGTACGCAGAATGTCTGCAACGCTTTTCTGGCTCCTGTAGATGTTCTTGATGTCTTGCATGCAGCCCTGAGAAATCATCTTCTCACTCTTCTTGATGCGCACGATGACATCGTCACCAAACTTGTGAATCTAGTGCAGTGATGCTGATGGACAAAACCATGGGGCAACAGGACGTGCTGAAAGTGACATCTACTTCACGTGTCTCTTCCAGCAACGCCAAGACTACGTTTTGGACCTTGCTCTATGCCATCTTGCGTTACTTATCGCCTTGCAATTGTTGCTGTTCAGCGCAGAGGATAGCAGACAATAGCTAAGTGGCAGGAACGCCTTCCCTCCAGGCGAGTGTGAGCATGCAGAAACCTTTCGCGTACGTTCCCCTGACGTGATCGTAGACGCACGCCGGTAGTTCCAAACAGACACACACGCTCACGAAAAGATATGATTAAATAGGAGGTATCCGAAATGGAGGTTATTATCGGGATTTTATTAACTATAGGAGCGATATATATATCTGTTCTATTCATTAATTTTGCTATTGACGCTATCATCAGTATACTGGAAACCATTGCCGGTCCAGTATTTGGCATAATCGGCGTGCTCTTATTGATAGGTTCTATAGAGCTTTTTAAGGATGAAGATTATAAACATGGTTTAATTATTTTGCCTATAGGTGCGGTTCTCCTAGGAATCTGTATGTTTAATCTGGGTAAAGCACTCGTAGACAGCGTGATTCTTTTTATATCAGCCATTATATTTCTGGTAATTGTTATTTTTGTATTTTACGGAATATTTCAAGCAATTAGTGATGACGTGTTCATAGCCATAAGAATTGCTGTATCAGCAGCAATATCTTCTATAGTCGCAGTCATCCTTATCGCTATAGCTCCTTTATTATCTTATGTCCCTTTCCTTAACACCGAGGAGTCTATACTCTCGAGAAGCATAAAAACGGTCGATTCCATGGAAACAAAAATAGCATCAAGATTCTCGCAAACCTTATTTAAGGATGATGCAAAACTTGTCACAGAAGTAGAAGAAACCGCCGCTGAAGCTGATGTTACTGAAGATATTGCCGGTAAAGAAACAGCCGTGGCAGAAGAATCCCTTGCAGAAGAAGGAATCCTCTCCTCTGAAATAAAAAATAAAATCGCTAAAGAAACCGGTTGGTCATCTAACATCATTGACAGCATGCGTTCTGAAAAAGAATATCTGGTCTATAAAAATGCTTCCTTGTCTGAGCGGACAATAGCCGACAAGCAATGTTTAGTAACCAAAATAGATTGGAATTACAAAGATGCCTTTGGAAGAACAAATATGGAGCGTGCTAAATCTGGCCTAGCACCTTTGGATAAAAATGGCGATCCCATAGAGCTACATCATATAGGACAAAAAACTGATAGTCCATTAGCTGAACTAACCATGGAAGAACATCGGGGAAAGGGAAATGACAGTATCCTACATGACAAATCCGTTGAATCCGAGATAGACAGATCAGAATTTGCTACGGAACGCTCCACCCATTGGAGAGCCAGAGCAGCTGAGGAGGCTAGCAGTCTATAATGAGCGAAATTATTGAAAAAATCGAAACCATAAAGAATCTCTTCCATTTAAAGAAATGCACTCAGCATGATATTGATATTGCAGAGTTAAAATTACAATTAAGTTTATCAAATGACTATAAATCTTATATATCCACTTATGGTGCCATAAGTTTTAATGACTCTGAATGGACTGGACTCGGTGCATCTATCCCTCAATATTTAAATGTAATCTATACGACTTTGATAGCCAGAGAATCGCATCATAATTTCCGACCTGATTTTTTTGTAATAGAGGAAATGCACATCGATGATGTCATCATTGTCTCAAATGCAGTTGGAAAAATCTATATTGTAAATAATAGCAAAGAAAAGCTGCTATGTAACTCTTTGAGTGAGTACATTGATCTCTGCCTAATGCGTTGATTCCTTCATTCTGGTTCAAATACATCACCTAACAGGCAGAAAATCTTTCTACGATTCTTCTTAGCCACTCAAACTCCGCACGCCCCCGTATAAGATAAAGTTTTGTCAGTTTTTCAAACGTCCGTCATCACTAAATTATACATACTATTTCAGGTATATCCCCCCATAGATTTAGCATTGTTACCACGAATAAATCAACCAGCCGGTTAATCTGTTCCTCTTTAAGAACCTATACCTCCTTAGCGCAGTCTATCAGCCGTCTCAGCAATAAGGTCAAAGCTTCCAGAGTATCTTTAATCAATCTACTGACACACTTTCAATAATTTTTCAGCAACCTCTCGGGCAGTCGGCTCAAAATCTCATTGCGGTAGATGCTGCGGACTTCTCTATTGGGGATGACCAGCACGTAAATCCACGTGTCGATGACGAGGCGGTGGGAGACAATCTTGAGGTAGCCTGTCAGCAGCAGGGATGGTGTAGAGTGCGTCTGGGTTGTCGGCGAGCTCTGGGTAGATCGTATTCTCGGTCAGGACTTCTGTCACCGTCTGCCCCTGGAGATAAGGTAAAATATATTTCGCAAATTCAATTTCATAAAAAATAGACATAGTCTATTGCCGCTAGTACAATTAAGTTACCACACAAAATTCGTAAGGAGGCAATAGACCATGTCTGGTAACATTATACAACTTAACGAGGATCTTATAAAGAATAA